>MDSY01039651.1_pt1 | contig 11047 bp, 14 predicted proteins | sample 811131 | NCBI WGS metagenome assembly MDSY01 (sample SAMN05326643, study PRJNA326480) | marine metagenome | isolation source: seawater | place: Atlantic Ocean: South West | collected 2010
TATTAACAGGTATAAGAGTTGCGGTTGGTATGTGCTGGGGTACTTTAGTAGCAGCAGAATTTTTAGCCGGAACAACTGGTATTGGTTTTGTTGAGAATGTTGCAAAAAAATATTTTCAATACGAAGTAATATGGATAACAATTTTTATAATGGGGATGTTGGGGTTACTTTTCGATGTTACTTTAAGAAAAATAATAGATAAAACTATTCCTTGGAGAGGAAAAGGATAATAACAATAATTAAATAACTATTATGAAGATTTTTGATTGCACAACATTTTATTCGGAAGATCTAATGCTTGATGTTCGATTTAATATATTAAATGAACATGTTCATAAGTTTGTAATTGTGGAGTCTAGGTATTCACATAGCGGTAAAAAAAAAAATTTAAATTTCGATATTAATAAATTTAAAAAGTTTAAGGATAAAATACGTTATGTGGTAATTGAAAACGAACCTGAAGGATTACAGGAAATTAATGATCAATCAAAATCAAGTATTATAAAAAGAATGAATAGTATAAAAAGAGTTGAGCAGTCTTATAATTATATGCAAAATGGGATTAAAGATGCATCGGAGAATGATTTAATAGTTTTAAGTGACAACGATGAAATTCCAAATTTTAATTCTAAACATTTTAAAAATTCAAAAAACGATATCTATATATTTGAGCAATTGTTTTTTCACTATAAATTTAATTTATTTTATGACCTAATTCCTTGGTACGGAACAAAAGCATGTAAAAAAAAATGTTTACGGTCTTTTGCATGGTTAAGAAATTTAAAAAATAAAAAATATCCTTTATGGAGATTGGATACCTTATTTTCAAAAAATAAATTTATTAATATAAATATTATAAAAGATGGTGGATGGCATTTTACAAATGTTAAAAGTCCTGAGGATTTATTTGAAAAATTATCAAATTATGGTCATCATAATGAATTTGAGGATGCAGGTGTAACTGTTGAAAAATTGAGATATAATATTAACAATCGAATAGTTGATTATGATCATTTAGCAGATAAATCTAAACCTGCTACTGACAAATTAAATCGAAATTATAAACTCAAAATTGCAGAAAATTCATTTTTACCTAACTATTTAATTTTAAATAAAGACAAGTATTCTGAGTGGTTTGAGTAAGTTAAATGATTAGTTGGGGTATAATAGGTTATGGAAAAATGGGTTCTATTTTTAAAGAGGCTGTTAAAGAGACAAATTCTGCAAAATTATTAATGATAGGAAGCAAAACCAAGCAAGGTAATGGAGTATATAATTATGAAAGTATACTAGATAATGATCAAATAGATGCAATTTATATATCTACATTAAATAATACTCATAATGAATTAATAAAACAAATTTTAAAGAGAGATAAAAAGATCTTATGCGAAAAACCGTTGACCACAAGTTTAAATAATTTAGATCAAATTAAAAATGATTTAAACAATAAAAACCATAATTTATATGAAGCAATAGCTTATTATTCACATCCACAAACTATCGAGATATTAAATTTATTAAATTCTAATGAAATTGGAGACATGGTGAAGGTTGAGTGTAACTTTGGTTTTAAGGCAAGAGTTAAGAAAAACTCAAGGTTATTTGATCCTAATTTAGGTGGGGGGTCATTATTAGATTTAGGGTGTTATCCAATAAGTTTTTTGATGTTATTTTGTAGCTCTTTTGACAAATTTAAATTGTTGAACTCAAAAATTAGCTATGCATCAACCAATGTCGATGACGAGGCAGAGGCAGAATTTTTATGCAATGATAAATTTAAGGCAAATGTTAAAGTTAGTATTAAATCTAATTTAGAAAATAAATGTAAAATTTTTGGTACTAGGGGAGAAATCATTATAGATAATCCTTGGTTACCTGAAAAAAAAGGTACAATAACTGTCACTAATAATAAGCATTTCTACCGAAAAACAATAGAGTCAAAATTATCAGTTTATGCAAACCAAATAGAAAATGTTTCAAATATTTTTTTAGGAAATACAATAAACTCCAATAAAATGTTTGATTTTAAGAAATCATATACTTGTATGGAATTAATTGAATTGTGGAGAAAAAATTAAGCAATTTTTTTGTTTATGAGCAATGAGATGAAAGTATCAGTTTATGTTCCTGTTTATAACGGAGAAAATACAATTGAATCTTGTATTAACTCACTTTTAAGTCAAACAAAAAATTTTGATGAGATTATTATCATAAATGACGCCTCAACTGACTCTACCTTAAAAAAAATAGAAAAATTTAAAGAAATTAAAATAATAAATAATCAATATAATTATGGTCTATCTAAAAGTAGGAATATAGCAATAAATGAGTGTAAATATGATTTGGTTGCAAATGTTGATGCCGATATTATGTTAGATAAAAATTGGTTAAGTAAAACCTTAGAAGTACTTAAATCTGGTGAAATAGTTTTTTGTGGTGGCAATACTAAAGAAAAATATTTAGATAATATTTTTAACAAATGGAGAAATGATTATTACAACCTATCTTGGGGTGAGGTAGATATTGTAAACCCCCCTTTTATTTATGGAAGTAATTCTATTCAACGTAAAAGTTTATGGAAAGAGGTAGATGGTTACAATGAAAATTTAAAAACAGCAGGTGATGATGTGGATTATAGTTATAGAGTAAATAAATTAAAAAAATATAAAACATTTTATAAAAGTAGTGCAATTTCTTATCATTTACAAAATGACAATCTAAACACATTAGCAAATAGAGTCTGGAGATATCACATTTCAGGCTATAAAATTCGTAAAATGTCTTTTTTAAGAAGTTTAAAATTAATAGTAAAACAATTTAAATTTTTTTTTAAAAGATCTTTTAATAACATTATAAGTCTAAAATTTAGTTATATATTAATTAATTTTTATATTTTAGGATATTTTATTTTTAATGAGATAAAATATTTAGCAAAAAAAGATAAAAATGGTTTTTAAGATAGAAAATAAATTGAATAAAAATAATTTAAAAAAATTAGTTGTAAGAATATTGAAGAAAAATAAGTTAAGTCATAGAGACTCATTAATATGCGCGGATGCATTAATTAATGCAGAACTTACAGGTGAAAAATCTCACGGTATTTCTAGACTTAAAATGTATTGTGATCGTATTAAAAAAAATTTAATTAACCCAAAACCAAAAATAAGATTAAAACATATATCAAAATCTATATCATTGGTAGATGCAAATAATAGTATTGGTTTCGTTGCAGCTCAATTAGCTATAGAACAATCAATTTTAAATGCGAAGAAAACGGGTATAGGTGTGGTGGCAGTAAAAAATAGCGGTCATTATGGTTTATCTAGCTATTATATTCAGCAAGCTGTCAAAAAAAATTTAATCGCACTTTGTTTTACAAATGCTCCTCCTGCAATAGCACCATATGGTGCGAAAAAAAGTTTATTCGGAACAAATCCTATCGCTTTTGGTGCTCCTACAAATTTATTATCACCATTTATATTTGATTCATCTATGGCTAAAATCAATAGAGGAAAAATACGTTTAGCAGCTAAACTAAATAAAAAAATTCCATATGGGGTTGCGCTTGATAAAAATGGTAAAGTTACTACCAACGCCAAAAAAGCTTTAAGTGGAGTTCAGCTTCCAATTGGAGAGTATAGAGGATCTGGATTAGCTTGGATGGTTGACATACTAAGTGGTGTTTTTACTGGTAGTGCTCATGGAGGAAAAGTGAGAGATCCTTTCGATGATTTTAGTGGACCACAAAATATTGGTCACCTTTTTATCGTTTTAAAATCGTCGTTATTTACATCAAACTATAAATCGCAAATTAAAAAAAATATTAAACGTGTAAAAAAACTACCTAAGTTAAAAGACTTTAAAAAAATTAAATATCCTGGTGAAGGTAACTACGAAAGATATAAACAAAATTTTAATAAAAAAATTATACTATCAAAAAAAGTGCAATCAGAATTAAAAAATTTGGAAAAAGAATGAAAAAGTTTTTATTCTGTTTTCTAATTTTAATATTAAATTTGAGTAATGTATTTGCGTCTGAAATTTTAATAAGTAAAATTATAGATTTGGATCAACCATGGGGATCTAGCTTTATTAACAAAGACGAGATCATAATTACGGAAAAAAAAGGAAAGATTAAAATTTTAGACCTCAAAACAAATAAAGTTAATACTATAGAACATAATTTAAATGTTCTAGAAGATGGACAAGGTGGGTTATTAGATATTTTATATTATGATAATCATGTATATGTATCCTACTCTGAGGACCGAGACAAAGGCAAAACAAGTACTTCGATTGCTAAATCATTCTTAAATAAAAAAAAAATGGAATTTCAAAATTTATTTAGAGCTGAGCCACCAATTAAATCTGGATACCACTTTGGTTCAAGAATAGGGATCACAGGTGATTTCCTATATGCTTCTATAGGTGAAAGAGGCGAAGGTATGATTGCGCAAGACACTTCAAAACATCCTGGGAGTATTATTAGAATAAATATAGATGGAAACATCCCAAAGGATAATCCGCATTTTATAGACAAAGTTGATTGGTTGCCTGAAATTTATCAAATAGGAATTCGTAATCCACAAGGATTAGTGGTTTCACCTTTTGACAACAAAATTTATATTAGCAATCATGGTGCTAAAGGTGGAGACTGGTTTGGAGAGGTAAAAAAGGGAGAAAATTATGGATGGAAAATATTAGGATGGGGAGGTACCAACTACACTGGAACTAAAATTGGTCCAAAATGGAAACCTGGATTTACTAAAGCAATAAAATATTGGGTACCATCAATAGCAGTTAGTGGAATTACAATTTATAAGGGCAAAGAATTTAAAGAATGGAATGGTCACGCACTAATTACTTCACTCAAAGATATGTCTCTTAGAAAGTTAATTTTTAAAGATAAAAAGGAGGAAAATGTTGTTGAAGAAATTATATTCAAAAATCAACTTGGAAGATTAAGAGATATACAAATTCAGCCAGAAACTGGTAAACTTTTTATATTATCTTCAAATGCTTTGTGGAAAATACAAAAGAAATAATTTAAGCAGATATAATAAATCCTATGGTACAAACAAAAAGAAATAAACAGAAAATTATAACTTTACCCTGAAATTTTTCCTTTTTTTCCTGTTGATAAACTCTTTTTTTAAGATCATCTATATTAACTTTTTTTGGGGCCTTATCATTCAAACCAGTTTGTATAGATGTTCTTTCCATAAATATATAATCAAATTAAAACATTTTTGTTATTTATTAACTATGAGACAAATGTTCAATTTGGGTTGATTTTTTTTAAAAGTATGTTCAATTTGGGTTTTAAATAATGAGTAAAATTCCAAGTATCAGTAGTGAAATTAATCAAGATATAATTAATAAACTTACATTAAAAAACTTTAATTCTATAAGTCCTTTTTTTTACAAATTAGTTAGCGAGTGGATGTCGGATGCATATAAATTATTTAATGATATAGATAAGTATTTAATTCTTATTTACCTTATAAATACCGACTTTGAGTTTTTTAGAAGAAATAATATTAATATAACATATTCCAATTTTTATGCGTCTAAGACTTTAGAAATAAAAATTAATTTAATAAAGATTTCCAAAGATCTGAGTATTCCAAAAGAGAGTGTAAGACGCAAGATTTCTGATTTAGAAAAGAGAGGTATTATAAGGAAAAAAGGTAAAAAGATATATTTAGATAGAAGTGCTTATAAATTTCAAGAACCTATCAATACATTAAAAAATGTATCAAATTTGATAAGTGAATTTAGTCAAATATTGAAAAAAGAGAACTTAATAAATAAATTTTCTAATCGATTAGAAGTTTCGAGCTTAGTAAAAGATAATTTTTCTTTTTGCTGGTATCAATTTTTGAAATTTATTTTAGCATATTGTTTGAGATGGAGGAAATATTTTGGAGAATTAGAAATATTATTAATTGGAATAACAGTAGCTTTTAATTCAGTTTCCACTGCAACAGTTAAACTTAAAGGTGTTGAATCTTATATTGATAAGTGGAGAGAGGAAATACTTCAAAGCAATATTAGAGGGATTAATGCAATGTCAATATCGGATATCACAGGTATACCGAGAGCCACAGTAATTAGAAAATTAAAAAAATTAATAAATTTAAATATGATTCAATTAGATAAAAATAAGCTTTTACATATAAAATTTAATAATAAAAGTCTTAAAGAAACATCAAATTTACAAAATGAGACTATAAATGATTTAAGTGATTTTATTACAAGAACATTTAATCAAATAAACATTAATTAGTTTTTTTTAATAAATAAATAAATATAAATGCAGTTATATACATTATTAAAGCATAGGCAGCCGTTGGAATAATATAAGCTATATTTGTAAATATTTGCGTTGCAACAAAAACTGCTAATGTACCATTTTGTAAACCACACTCTATAGCAATACATTTTCTTTGTTGAATATTTGATGAAAAAAATTTAGCAATATAATATGCAATAAACATCATAACTAAATTAAGTGTTAGAACTATTGATCCTGCTTTAGATAAATATGAAATAATATTATTTCTTTCTTCAATCCAAATGGCTGCGAAAACTATTATAAATAAAAAACCAGTTATTTTCTCGACTATGCGAATATTATTACTTATTAAATTGCTTGCAAAACTCCTTATTAACATTCCAATTAAGACTGGGAGTGTTACAACACCCGCCATTTTTAAAGCTATACCTGTCATAGTAATTTCTTGAGATAAATTAGTAACACCTAAAAGTTTTGCAGAATTTAAAACTATGATTGGTACTGAGATAATACTAATTATACTACTAACAGCTGTTAAAGAAATAGATAAAGCAACATCACCATTTGCAAATTTGGTCATAACGTTAGATGTTACTCCTCCAGGTGCAGCTGCTATGATCATTACACCGACGGCAATTTCTAAAGGAACTTTAATTAACCATATTAAAAAAAATGCAACTAAAGGAAGGAGTATTATTTGAGTAGTTATACCCACAGCAAATACTAAGGGACTTTTTAAAACTCTTTTGAAATCATTTGTTGTAAGGCCTAATCCAAGACCTAGCATAATTAATGCAAGTGCAATTGGAGCAATTCTTGTAACTATCTCCATAGATACACTTTAATAATCTATGGTGATTAAGCAAGTTAAAGGATAAAAGTAGTAATACTTATTAAGTTTATTTAGGTGTTGAAACGCAAATATCCTTAATAACTGGTGTATTAGCACAATCATTACATTTCGTTACTTGAACAATACATCCATCATCTAGTTTTTTAACGTCAACCACTCTATGACATTTTGAACAAGTTGAAGAAATTGTTAATCCACATTTTCTGCAATTGTAAGTTTCTAATTCCATAGTGAAATATTTAATTAGAAAATAATTATATTCAACAAGTATAGTTAAAAATGATAATCATTATCAAAAAAAATTAAGTAAAAAAAAATTTTTTTTTGAGAATGATTTTCATTACTAAGAATTTAAAGATGTTATCTTTTCTTTTTTGAAATTCCTAACTTTTCACTATGTCTCAATCTTAAAACAACTATTGCAGCAGCGATCAATAATATGGCACCTGCCTCATATAATAGAGCACTAGGATCCATTGATTTTCCTTGAAGAATAATAAATCTACTTAAAGCAGTAATTGCAATTAACAAAGGTAAAGATATCGATATAGATTGTTGTTCCCAAAAAACTCTTACCATTGCCATTACCTCTAAATATAAAAACATTAAAAGGAGATCTGCCAAAGTTACACTTTGATTGAGAAACATGGTTCTAATTTCAATTCCAACCGCTATAACCGTACTTATTAAGATCACACCTAACAAAATTAATTGTAATGTTTTAGTAATGTTGTCCATATTAAATTAGAGTTATCATTTTTAAATTATAATTCAATTTATTAATTTATTTCAAAATTACTAATAATATTGAGATTTTTATCTGAAATAATCATTTCTCCAGAGGAAGTTCCACGATCTAAAATATCCAAAATAACAACATAATGAGTCACAATAATTAAATTAGAATCACTTTCCCATTTAGAAATATACTCCCTTAAATCTTTCATTTGCTTAGATTTATTTTTTGAAAATCTCGTTTCATAAAAGGAGTTTAAAGCACTAAAGGTTTCAAATTTTCCAAAAGCTATTTTAGCAGTATCTTTACATCTACACCATTCGCTAGATAATACTCTGTCGATTTTTATATTATTTTTCTCAAAGAAATTCCTAATTCTCTTTGACTGAGCCCTTCCCTCATCATTTAAATTTCTTTGGGTAGAACAATCTTTGATATCAAAATTATTTGGATCACCATTTCCCGGGGCTAGCGCATGTCTTATGAAGACTATTTTTTTTCCTTCTTTTAAAAATTTGACAATATTTTCATTTGAATGAGAATTATTTGGAATAAAAATAAAAAAAATAATTAATAATTTCCTCATTAAATTAAGAGATAAATTAAAACTATCATTTGGATGAAATTTATTATCACTGATGCTCCATGAGCATATTTAAATTTTTTTTCTTCATTATTATCTTTTAATTTATTTATCATTGGCATTAAAAAAAATTGTGCAAAAATAAATGATATAGCCAAAACTAATGTTATATAAAAGTTTATCTCTAATGATGAAATGATTATAAATAATATTATTGCTATACTTAAAAAAATAAGGTTTACAAAATAATAGTAAGGAAAAATCTTTCTAACAAATTTTCCAGCATTTTCAGCATCTAATATTTTAAATATCATAGGCGCTAAAACGAATGAAAAAAAAATCATCATTCCCAATACTATTGCTAATATATTTTGAATTAAAGTTTCCATCTTAGTGGCAACTTATATTATATTTTTTTAATTTATAATAGTTGTAAGGTAACGGAGTAATAAATCCTACCGCTAACATTATTGGAATAACATACCAATTTAAAATTGCACCACCAGTTAATAGATAGTCTGTTAAGTTCATTGCAATCTCCATGCTTATCATAGAAATAAAACTCATTCCAAATGCGGTTTTAATAGCATTTTTAATACTAAAATTTTGTTTAATTAGTATTATAGTTTCAAGAACCATACTTGTTATTAATCCGTTAATTATCGCTAAAATCATAATACCCAATATTGGAAATGGAATTTCTGATAATTGAAAAAACAATATTGTTCCAAAATCTCCTATTGAACATCCTAGTAAACACCAAGCAGTATTTTTTGAACTCCTTTTCCAAGTATGTCTACAATTCCAATTTACTTTAATAGTTTCAGAGCTCATATTTTATATTTAAATTATAATTTTTTTGTTCCAATGCATCAAAGTGACCAATTTTAAACGTAATTTGTATTTTATGCCATATTAACTTAATATATAAGGATCAATTAAATGCTGTCAGATAAAGAAATTGTATGTCCTAATAATCTTTTAGATGTTGCGCATCAAAAAAAAGGAATTCCTGCCGGAATTGTAAATGCTGGTAAATCAATAACAATGATGTCTGTAATGGATGCAGTGAATGAAAATTTGATAATTCCAATTTTTATAGGAAATAAATTGGATATAGAGAAATGTGCATTAGAATTAAGTTTTGATATTTCTGAATTTAAAATAATAGATGAAAAAAATGAGAATAAAACAGCAGTAATTGCTGCTGAACTCGCATCAGAAGATAAAATTAAAATAATTGTTAAGGGTCACATACATACCGATGTATTAATGAAAGAAGTAATTAAAAAAAAATATAATTTAATTGGGAAGACAAGGTTGAGTCATATTTGGCATATGACTTTAGATAAAGAGGATAAGCCTTTAATAATTACTGACGGTGCTCTAAATGTAAGCCCAAATGTAAAAACAAAAATGCATATCCTTAAAAACGCAATAAATTTTTGCAACAGGATTGGAAATAAAAGACCCAAAGTATCAGTTCTATCTGCAACAGAGGAGGTATTAGATAGTGTTCAAAGCTCTATAGATGCAAAGGAAATAACAGAATTGGCTCAAAAAGAAAATTTAATAGCTGATGTTTTTGGACCTTTAGCATTTGATAATAGTATTTCAAAAAAGTCTGCTGAAATTAAAAGTATTAAAAATATAGTTGCTGGAAATGCAGATGTTTTATTAGTACCTAGTGTAGAAACTGGTAATGCACTAGTAAAAATTATGGTTTATTTTATGAGTGCGTGTGCAGCTGGTGTTGTTGTTGGAGGGAAGGTTCCTGTTGTCATTACATCAAGATCTGATGTAGCAACGGCAAGATTAGCATCAATTGCAGCAGCTGTAGTTGCTTTAGACTAACTAATGAAATAGAACTTTTATATGGGAATAAAGTATTTAAAAAAATCACCTAAACAGCCATCTACTGATGATGTTAAAACTAGAGATATTGTTCAAAAACTTTTAAACGATCTTGAAAAATCAAGAGAGGATGGATGCAAAGAATTAACAAAAAAATTTGATAAATATGTTGGGGAAATCATAGTTTCTAAGGATAAAATTGAAGAAATTAGCAAATCTTTAGATCAAAAAACCAAAGATGACATTAAATTTTCGTATGATAGAGTTAAAAAATTTGCAGAGGCACAACTCCAAAACTATGGTCAAGATTTTGAAGTTGAACTTTCTAAAGGATTGTATGCTGGTCAAAAGTTAGTTCCAGTTAATACTGCCGGATGTTATATACCTGGTGGAAGATACGCTCATATAGCATCAGCAGTAATGAGTGTTACAACTGCAAAAGTTGCTGGTGTTAAAAATATAATTGCTTGTAGCCCACCAAAAGAAGATATCGGTGCAAATCCTTCTGTAATCTATACAGCTAATCTTTGTGGAGCAGACAAAATTTTAAACTTGGGTGGTGTACCAGCAATTGCTGCAATGACATATGGTATGTTTGGAAACGAACCTGCAGATATGTTAGTTGGTCCTGGAAATCAATTTGTGGCAGAAGCAAAAAGAATTTTATTTGGAAAAGTTGGTATAGATTTATTTGCTGGACCTACTGAAATCGCAATAATA
>MDSY01086869.1_pt1 | contig 11047 bp, 5 predicted proteins | sample 811131 | NCBI WGS metagenome assembly MDSY01 (sample SAMN05326643, study PRJNA326480) | marine metagenome | isolation source: seawater | place: Atlantic Ocean: South West | collected 2010
TCACATTGCGCAGTGACGTACTCAAAACTGAACTCGGACAATCAACGAGATTCAATCAAAGGAAGGCGAAGCCATTACTACTCCGTACGCTAGTCAAACAAAGGGAACTAGGGTGGGTGGGCAGCAAGGCGCGACGGCCGCATCAGCAAAGTGGCGACGTCGAAAAAACAACAAACCTGACTGATCAACACAGAGGCACCACTACTCCAAGCCCTCACTCTTCTCGTTGTTACATACATGTTAGTGGGTTTTAACGTTAGTCGTCAGAGTCGCATTAAACATAGTCTCACAACACTGATCTCTTCAACTTGATGCGGCCGCTGACCCGCGTGGCAGCGCTCCTGGCGGTGAGCACGCTCATCGCCTTGAGCGGTGTGCAGGCGTCCACCCTCGAGAAGATCCCGCCTCGCCGCGCCTCCAAGCGCACCCTCTCATCGCTGAGCTCCGCGCCGGAGCGCCGCCTGCTCCTCCGTCGCGGCGGCAGCCGCCAGCGCGAGGCGGTGCCCCCCGTGCAGCGGATCAGCCGGACTCGGCGGGGCTTCTACCCTGAGCTGATCAAAGAGGCCGAGCCCCAGCGCAGCCGCAGCGGCGAAAACTCCACCTTCTGCGTTCAGCAGGTGCAAGGGTCGGGCGATTGTCTCTTCCATTCGATTGCGATTGGAATGGCTTTCGAGGACGAGGGTATCCACCTGGACATGCACGACCCATCCCTCGCGGAGCGTGTGAGCGCCCTGCGCACCCTCGCCGTAGACACCCTCACCCACGACGAGAACAGATCGCTCTACCTCGAGTCGGGATCTTCCATCTCGGTCTCTGAGCTCGTGGCGGCGGCCGCCGAGCAGTACAACATGGCGCCGGCGGCCTACTGTGCATCGATGCGTAAAAAGGGCGAGTGGGGCGGTGGTCCTGAGATCCTCGCCCTCGTCAACGCGCTCGAGCGCCCTATACATGTCTTCGAACCCATCTCGGCGTGCAACGGCACCGAGTTCCGCCTGCAGCTCTGCGGCGCCTTCGGTTCGCCGCGCTTCGACAAGCGCGGGAAGCGGGGGTGCATTGTGGCCGCGGATGATCGCTTCCCGAGCTGCAAGCCCACGCAGGTCAAACGACATGGAGAGGGAGGCAACCATTTCCTTGCACTACTGCCCACTAGTGGAGAGCCGCTCGAGAGCGAGAAATAGTCATAGGCTAACAGTAACATAAACATATACGCGATATAGTTATAGGAACTTCGAAATAGGTCCAAGTCGTCTCGCCGTTTGCGATATATTGATATCGCGCGCGTATATTTATATACTATACTACTCATTCTCCACATGTCGACAGGATGATGTCCATAAAGGCGCGATAGGATTTATACTATTTACTAACCTTCAAAGAGCGGCTAGTAACAAGTAAGTGCGCACTCCGACTCCGGGACTGCACCTAGACCTACACCTAGCGACAAATATGAATATACTGAGAAGCTGACCACACAATACACAATGCACATATATATATATAGTGGCGGGAACACTTACACTCACACTGAAGAGGAACACACTGAAGAGGAAGCTGCTGCTCAGTCGCCCAGGTGCACATGAACCAGCAGGCTGCAGAATGCTTAGCAAGGAGAGGGGCTAGGACATATTCAATGCAATCGCAAGTATATCTGCGCGCCATGCGACACTCAGACAGTGTTAGTCTGTCCCTGCTCAGCTGGCTCGTTGTGACAAGGTTCGCATTCTACTGCGGACACCAAGTGATAGGCGGAACCCTCTGAGGCTTGTGGATGTGAGCGTCGCCACATGCGCCCTGTCCTCTCAAGTGCGAGTGCCGCCATGCTTGTCATGGCTCTTGTCATGTATTCCAAGGGAGCTCGATGCTGAGTCTCAGAGCCTTCATGCGCCTCGCATGAAACCTCCGCCAGTTGGTCCCGCCGCTCGTCCGCCTTCCGATTCGTTTCCTCGTGCAGCAGCGGCGGGAGAGGCAACGCATCGAGCAGCGAGGAAGGCATCGTCAGCTCCATCCCAAGAGTGGGCGCGAGAGTCGGCCCACGCTCGTATGGCTCTCGCTCAAGCGGCTTTCGCAGCTCACGCGGCTTTCGCTCATCGAACTCTCGGGCGGTGCGCTGCACACACTCGGCCACTTGGTCAAATAGCTGATCAATGGCTCGCGTTGTAATTCCGCAATGGTGTAGCGCTACCGCACGAAACTCTCGACCGGGCTCCAATAAGAGGTAGAGGTCGAGCGATTTTGGCATGAGCTGTGGTAGTGCGACTCCTTCGTAGACGACGCTCGGAGCGGCCGCAAAGCTTGAGGATGGGCTCGCCGCAGCGCGCGGATCGCGGAGGATCTGTGTGACCGCTACCTGCAGCTCTCCCGCCGCTGGCGGCGTCTGCGGCAGCTGCGCGGCTTCGACCGGCGGCACCATCTGCTCTTGGAGGGTGCGCAGCACCGCGAGCAGGCAGACCCGCCCATTGCGCACGGCCTGCTGCGGGTCCACGCGGAGCCTATGGAGCTGTGAGTAGTTGCCCACCTTGGAGTGGTGCTCGCGAGAGGTCAAGTAGAGAGTGAAGGGCTGCGGAGAGCGCTGCTGGCCGCCCCTAGGCGCCGACGCGCCAACGAGGGGTTCAGTTGGCTCCCGTTGGCCCTTGTCGTCAAATGGAGTATTTGACGCCTCGGTCACCTCATCGAGCTCTCCTCTCCCTCCGCTCGCGTCGTCATGCGCCCTTTGGATGAGCGTCGCGACGAGCACAGCCAACATGACCTGATAGGGACTTGCGTGCGCACATGAGAAGCAGTGGCGGAGCACGCCACCCCAAGACTCGTCCCAATCGCCGTGGTCCTTGCCAGCGTTGGGGGGGGCGCACAGAGTGCACAGGCCGAGGCGGCCGTCGAACCCTCGCTCAGCAAGCGCACTCCGCGAGAGCACCTTCGCATCGGCCGTCGAGAGAAACCGTCCAGGGAGCGTCCGCACCTCTGTGTTGATCCTAGCAGGCCCCCTTTTCCCACGCCAACCCTCCCCTCCCCCCTTTTCCCTGCCTCCGAGCCGCGCAGATCCGGCTGATGAGCGCGTGCCGTCGTCCGGTGTCTCTGCCACGGCACCGCCTGCGGCAGATGACTCGATGGCGGGCAGATCGAGGACTTGATCGAGTGGTGATGTCCCCGATGATGATGGCTGCGACGGCGACGCTTGCGAAAGCGACGTGGACGGCGACGTGGACAAAGACGTCGGCGGCGACGTTGACGGCTCCGCCAACGCGGCGCTATACGCCCCAACCACTTCCGCCGAGACGATCCACGCCGAGTGCAAGTCGACAATCGCATGATGGAAGACAAACCCAAGCAGCCAGCGCTCGGTGGCGGTGCGCACCACGCTCACCCGAAGCAGCGCCATGGAGGGATCGAACCGCCGGTGGATGGATCGTGCAGTGAGTGCTCGGTGGAGTAGGCCGTTCGTCTCGGCGGCGTTGGCGCCTATGCAGTCGACGAGCTGCACAGGGACGTGCAACGCGGTGAGGATCAGCGGCTCGCCACCACTGGAGAGCGCGAGACGAAGCGAATCATGACGCGCGACGGCGGCGTCGACAGCGCCCTCGAGCAATGGGAGGTGCAGGACGCCGTTACACGCCCAGAAGGCGCCAATGTGCGAGGCGCCAATTTCCGCAGAGGCGACTGTTGCGGCGGTGTGCCTCGCATCCGCCACCGCGGCATTGGCCGTGATGGCCACACCCGTTCCGCCAATGCTGCTCGCCTCAGCTGTCTGCCGACGCTCCGCGATGAGAAATTGGAGCAAAGCTTGCGCGGCGGTGGCTTCCGGAGGCATCACACTGCCCATGCACTCACCCACCTCCACCCTCAGCCCATTTAGCCCTTGGCCGCGCCCTGGGTTCGGCCCTATGGCACCTGCCCCTCTGCTGGCACCTGCCCCTCTGGCGCATGTGGATGCACGGAGCCAGCGCGGCGGTGTCAGTAAAGTGGCGACGTCTAGGACGAGCTGCGCCTCTGCAATCGCCGCATGCTCGTCGTCCACATCTCGATGCGCGAGATCAAGATGCAGGAGCTCAATGTGCGGCTCCCTGCCCATCGATGCGGCGGCCGCGTCCTCCGCTGCCTGTGCCGTCGCGCAGCCCGTGCAAACACCCCTCGTGAGGGTCAGCCACCGCACGCCGCGCGCCCTACTGCCCACGCCTCGTCTGCTGAGCCCAATCCTCATCATCGCCCCAAGGAGCTCCACGCTGCCGTTGATGCTCTCTGCTCGCGTCTGAGCCACGGGAGCGACCGGAGACGCCGACAGCGCTCTTCGAGCGTCCCCGAGCGTCCAGCAATTGATCACGCACGAGATTGGTGGTGCAGCACTCGCGAGAATCTTGAGCACGCGCGAGTAATGTTCAGCGCACCCTCGCCGGACGCTGAAGACCATCGCGGTCCGACGAGGCGAGGCGGTGGTAAGGGCGCGCTCGATTGAGGAGAAGTCGTTGCCGTGGCGAAGTACCACCCAACACAAGGCTGAGGTGAGGGTACCTTCTGACGCGACCTCCTCCGTGACCTCCTCCGTGACCTCCTCCGTGACATGCTCCGTGACCTGATCCGTGATCTGCTCGAAGACTGGCCCCATCATCGCCCCTGTCGCATCTTCTTCTCGGCGCTGCGCACGTTGGCCGTCGCCGCTCTCGCTGTCGCCCATCTGCAACGCCACGTAGGTTGCCGTGGCCTCCCTTGTCGCAAGAGGAAGGGATGGGGCGCGCGTTGGGCACGAGGAGACGACGCGGCTGAGCGTCAGCGCTAGGTCGCTGAGCCCCCACGACAAGCTGATAGCATGCCCACGTGGTCCGAGACCACCGCCGAGTCCGATGGGCTCGAGACTCCCGTCCAGGTAACGCTGCTTGATCCGAGCCCTCTCGAGCTTTCCGGAGCTTGTCTTGGGAAGCGTCCGTGGGTGAAGCAGCAGCACGGCTCGAATTCCCACGCCATGCGAGGCGCCAACCGCCGCACGCACAGCGGTATCCGCCGACTCACACGCGGCCACATTGACGGCACGCGAGTGCACCTCGCGCATCTCCGCTGCAATCACCAAGCGCTCCTCGCCGCGTTCGTCCTCAACAGAGAATGCAGCAACACGACCGGGGCGCAACGCGGGGCAGGCAACCTCGGCACACGCCTCCACGTCCGCTGGGTACACGTTCCTCCCGCCAAAGATCATTACTTCCTTGAGACGTCCACAGACGAAGACTTGGCCAAACATGAGGAAGCCCACGTCGCCGGTGCGGTGCCACCCAGATCGATCATTCGAGAAGCTTCCCAAGCTATGACGAAAGCTCCTGTGCGTAGAGGCATCGTCCTTCCAGTAGCCGAGGGCAAGGCTGGGACTCGACACCCAGAGCTCACCCACTCGGCCCTCGGGCACCGGCAGTCCGCAGTCGACCGCCACCACGAGTGCGCCGTCGACCGCATGGCCGTTGCCCACCAGCTCGATGGCCTCGGCCTCGGAGGGCGCCGCGAACTCAACAGTCTCTCCTCTACGCATCGAGCTCTGTCTCACTGAGAGAATGAGCGGCAGCTCGGCGCCGCCTCCCACCTCAGCCTTACCGCTGCTCGCCATGAGCACCGACTCGGCCATGCCGTATGAGGGGCGGAGCGCCGCCGGCCGCAGCCCGAAGCGAGCGCAGGCGTGAGTGAATGCGCGCAGGATGGAGGCTCTCACCACCTGGGGGTGGGATGGGGGTGGGATGGGGGTAAGGCAGGGGGGAGTATGGGGCTAAGGCGGGGTAAGGCAGGGTAAGGCGGGGTCAGGCGGGGTCTGGAGGGGTTAGGAGGGGTAAGGAAGGGTAAGGGGAGGAAGAGAGAACCGGTAGGGGGGTAAGGGGAGGGTTCAAGAGAGAAGGTACCTCAGCGCCGAGAATCGCCACGCGCACTTGGGAGAGGTCGAGATTCGTGCCCACCTCCGCTGCACCGAGCCTCCGCGCGCAGAGCGCATACGCAAAGCTCGGAGCCGAGATGACCGTCGCTCGACTCGAGCTGACGGCCCGCAACCAGCTGACCGGGTCTCCCATGAAGGCTGCCGGCGAGAGCAGTGTCACCTGGGGTTAGGAGGTCAGGGTTTAGGGGGGTAGATTCGTGGGGTTTATATGGTTCGAGGGGTTAAACTGGTTGCCTTAGGCTTAGGGAGTGTGGGTCAGGGTAGTTGGGGCGTGTTACCTGTGCACCGACCCACACCGGCAGGAGAAGGTTTCCCACGAGGCCCATGTCGTGGTGGTGAGGTAGCCACGAACAGCCTCGGATCTCAAAAGTGCCGTCACAGCAGCGCTCGCGCATCTGCTCGAGATTTGCAACGAGCCGCCGGTGGCTCACCAGCGCGCCCTTCGGCTGCCCAGTGCTCCCGCTTGTGAACTGGACGAATGCGTGCGAGTCATCTTCGAGCCGGCAGCTGGGCGCATCGTCGTCTTCCCGCCCTTGCGGCGGGGGGCGCTCTTCCAAACGATCCGTCGATTGCCAGACGAGCTTTGAGAGTATACTGGTAGACCCCTCGTTGATAGACCCCCCCTCGATAGGGCGCCCCTCGGTGGCCCCCGTGAGGGCTCCCTCGGTGGACCCTCCGAGGGTGCTACATGTGCCAGAGCCGTATTGCCGCGAGAGCAACCGGATTGGCGCTGAGAAGGCGGCTTCGGTGAGCGCGAGCTTTGGGCCTGCGGCACGCACGAGCGCCGCAAGCTTGCGGAGTCCTTGTCGCGCGTCGGCGGGGTCAGGTGGCGGCGCGGGCACAGCCACCACGCCAGCATGCAGACAGCCTAGGAAGGCCACTGCAAAGTGGACGCCCGGAGGGTAGACAAGAAGCGCGAGCTCCCCAGGTTGCACAGCCCATGCATGCACTAGGTGCCACGCGACGCGCCTCGCCCCTGCATAGAGCTGAGAATAGCTCAGTGTGCGAGCGAGACCGCCAGCATCGTCGAGCCACCGTAGCGCCGGCTCGGCCGCGCGCTCCACACTCCAACGGGCGAGCATGTGCGACAGAGTGCGACCGCCAGCGGAGCCAACAGAGACGGAGGCCGAACCATAAGAGCTGGAGGCGACGCAAGCCGCTGTGTTGGAGGCGTCGCGAGCCTCTTTGTCGGATTTGACATATGCGACTTCATCAACAATCGTGTGGTTGGCCCGAGCCCAAGTGTCGCAGCATGTGGCTGCTCCCTCCGACAAGAGGGCTGACTCGAGCTCGCCACTCTCGTCAGCAAGCACGAGGATGGTACCTCCTAGCTCATCACCCAGCTCATCACCCAGCTCATCGCCCTGCTCATCACCCAGTTGCGTTCGGCGCGCGGTGACTTCCTTGGCATCCTTCCAATCATGCGGTGTCTCATCTCGCCACCGGAGCGCAACTTTCTGCATTGCTCCCTCGGCCGTTACCCGTGATCGCGCCTCTTCAGCTCCCGGGGGAGTATTAGACCCCTCTAAAGTGCCAGGTGCACGCGGCTCCGCGCCGACGGCGAGCGCGGCGGCGCGCTCCGCCAAGCAGCGCACGCTGTATCCGGCCTCATACAAGAGCCACACAGGGAGGCGCGTGCCGAGACGCTCCGAGAGCATCGAGAGGAGCTCGCTGCCTGCTCGTCAAATTGGGAAAACAATTAATTAAAAACAATGGCGGTGATCAAGTAAGGAGGAAATGTGACAATTCGAATAACTGGGGCGAGACTTGCCTTCATAGGAGGAGAGTCCGAGCGAGAGCACAGCCGTCTCCGCGCCGACCTCTACACGTAGACCTGATTGATCGGCATGCGCTCGGAGGAAATCGAGAATCCACGCCAAGAGCTGCGCCTCGAGACGAGCGAGATTTGGGCACCGTCCCGCCAGAGTTTCCGCGAGACTTCCGGGCAATGTTCCCGCCAAGAAGTCGCGCACGTGGGAGAGGGCGCGCGCCGCAAGCGCCGGGCTGCGCAGAAAGGAGAGGTGCGACCCTTCCACACGGACGCGAGTGCAGCTGCCGAGGCCCCCCAGCTCCATCGGCCGCTCTGCAATGGAGTCAACCCATTTGCGGAAGCCATGGCGAGTCAGTGATGGCAGCGACGCAAACAGCGGCTCCAAGAGCGCTTGCTGGCCGCCCTTGATGGCCTCGAGGAGCATGGTGCGCGTACAAAGTGATGCCACGCTGCCGCACCCAAGCAGCGCCAGTGGCAGCAGTGCTTGCCATGCGCGGGCGAGTCGTTCGAGCTCGGCATCCTCGACAGACACAGCATCTCTGCTCGCCAATGCGAGCGCGGCGCTTTTGAACGAAACGCCACGGATCGTACGGGCCACAAGGGCTCCACCGGCTTGGCCAAGCCGCTGCACAGGTGGATCCAGCAGTATGAGCGCCGCGACACTTTCGGCCGTGCGCTCGAGCACCGAGGCGATCTCGATGGCCAGTAACGCGCCTAGAGAGTAGCCGGCGAGCAGGTACGGACCGGCAGGCTGAATTCGGCGCATCTCGTGGAGAATCTCGTTGCTGAGAATGTTCTGATAACGCTTGACATCACTCACCTCATGCAGTAACTCGGCCAAATGTGCGTACGGCAGGCCAACAATTGTGTGTGGGAGATGCGAGCAGAGCTGGGCGAATTCGAGCTGGCAGACTCCGGGAATCCCAGGAATGTAGAAGAGAAAGCTCTCGTCGGCTCGCAACGGCCCACGGACAGGATTGCGGAGCTCGCACCGCCACAGTGACCACTCGATTGCACACTCTGGCACATGCTTCACGAGAGCGTCTCCACTCACGATTCGCTCACCATGCGCTGCCGCAGCATCCGCCACCTCCCGTCGTGCAATGCGGACGCTCGAGCCCGTGGAATCCTCCGCATCGACCGCCTCCTCAGCCGGCGAAGTGGCGTAAGGGGACGAGCCGATGGCCTCGTCAAGCGCCTGCTGCGTGGCCTCCACAATCGATAGCGCGGTTGCCGACTCGTTGAACGCCATGGCGGCGAGGCGGCTCCGGAGTAGAGGAGCCATCGACGGCCCGACCGAATTGATGATTCGGTTGCAGAGCTCAATGTAAGCAAGCGAGTCAAGACCTCCTTCTGCGAGAGGTGTCTCCAGAGTGCCATTGAATCCCGCAGCCTTGAGCTTCTCCTCAACAAATCCGTAAAGCTGGGCTGCGGGTGCCTTCGATTCTGCACACGGAGCCATAGCAATCGAGGCCTCCACCGCATGCAAGCCTCGAGCGAGCCCACGCACTCTCGGGCGCCTCCACACAAGCCTTGGCGCCGCGTGCGAGAACGTGCGGCGGTGACGCTTCGCTTCGACTCGCACCACTGAGCACGCTATCGTACCGTTGTAACCGAAGGCTGAGGTGGCCCCAGCGAGGGATATGGCCCCAGCGAGTGAGGTGACCCCAGCGAGTGAGGTGGCCCCACCGAGTGAGATGCCCCCCCTCGCAGCACCAAGAAGAGATGTGAGTTGCACAGGGAAGACTCCTCCCTGCGAGCGAGAGACGCCTGAAATGTGTGGATTCAAGGTGCGAAGCTGGGCGTTCGGGGCAGCTTCCGCGGTGTGCAGAGCCGAGCACAGTGCTATCAAGCTGCAGAGCCCCGCCGCCGGCTCCGAGTGACCAATGCAAGCCTTCGTCGAACCTATCGTGGTCGTCATGCTGTCAAGAGAGGAAAGCACCGAGTTGGCAAGCGAGCGCGCCTCCACCGGGTCGCCAAGTGAAGAGCCGACGGCGGCGGCTTCATAACACGAGATCCAGCTTCGACCCATTGAAGCGTCGTCAAGCGCTGCAACCAGCAGCGCTTGCTGCGCGAGTCCGTTTGGTGCAGTCAGGCTTGCACTCCGCCCGTCCTGACGGATGCAGCCGCCGCTCAGCATCGGCCGAACCTGAGCATCGAATGCCTCGCTCTCGTCGGTAAGGAGGGCAAAAGCACATGCTTCGGCACGAGCGTAGCCGTCAGCACGAGCATCGAACGAGTGGCTGTGCCCGAGCAAAGACGTCATGCCTGCCACAGCGAAGCTGATGCCAACGGCCGGAGCGAGCATCAGGTTGACCGCTCCAACGAGTGCGCGAGCGCAATCCCCGCGCTGCAACGTACTCAAGGCGGTGTGCGTTGCTACGAGTCCCGACGAACATGCCGTGTCGTAGGCAACGCAGGGACCGTGGAGGCCCAACACGAACGAGAGCCTCCCCGCCGCGATCGAGTGGCTGCTCCCCGTTGCAGCATAAACGCTCGTTGCAGCTTCGGTTGAAGCCACCGTGAGCTGGCCGTAATCATTCGCACTGATGGCCACGAACACGCCCGTGAGGCTACCAGCCAGCGCGGATCGCGTCAGACCAGCCTCATGCAACGCCGCCCACCCATGCTCGAGTAACAAGCGTTGTTGCGGGTCCATTGCCGCCGCCTCGGCAGAAGAGATCCCAAAGGCAGCTGCATCGAACAGCTCAACGCCCACAACAAAACCACCGTGGCGCATCCTGCTTGAGAGAGGCTCCTGAAGGGCTAATAGCACCCACCTTTCCATCGGCACCTCGCTAATCATGTCGGCACCACTTGCCGACACACACCATGCAGCTTCTAACGATGCAGCGCCCCCCGGAAGCATCACACTGAGCCCATGCACGCTTGGAGCAAATCTACCATAAGGCTGAAGCGCGACCATTGACGCGGGCACAAATGAGGGTGCTCCTCGCTGCAAATGCGAGGCAAGCTGGCGAGCTGTTGGATACTCAAAGACGAGAGTGCTCGGCAACGATCTTCCGACGCTTTGTTGCAGCTGGTTACGCAATTCTACCGCACCGAGCGAGTCAAGTCTTGAGTCGAGCAGTGGCGTGTCGGCGTCCACGTGCGACTCAACGTTGCGATTCACCATATTGAGCACCGCTTTCAGTCCCATAACTGCATTCCTCTTTCTCAGTCCGTTTCTCACAATTGGTCTCGTGCCCGGGCCAAACGCACGACATTTATGCGACCTCCATGTAAAGCGCTGCCGCCGATATTGTACGCTGCTTTCATCAGGACATTCTATATGAGGAGCATGTAGTCCCCCTGAATGGCCCATTATACAATGTGCTATGGTGCCGTTGTAGCCAAAAGAGCTCGCGCTACCGGCA
>MDSY01004309.1_pt1 | contig 11039 bp, 7 predicted proteins | sample 811131 | NCBI WGS metagenome assembly MDSY01 (sample SAMN05326643, study PRJNA326480) | marine metagenome | isolation source: seawater | place: Atlantic Ocean: South West | collected 2010
GTTTGCTATTGAATCTCCTCGCTCCTCTGTTGTGCGAACCGGTTCTGGTTTCATAGATTACAGTAATAGAGTCATAGTCTCAAGAGGTACCGCTTCTATTTTTTCAAAAGAAAGCTCTCGTGATGGTTTTAAAACGATTGAGAAGAACTTGAAACTTTCAAAAGGTGAGGCTAAATCTCAGGCCAGAGATAATATGCTTGGCTTAGTAAAGATAGTCAATTTTGATGGTCGAACAGTTGGTGAAATAATGCATGAAGATCCTTTGACTCAACGTAGAATAGAAACTTTAGTTAGTAGCGCATACCAACAAGGTGAGATTGAATATTTAGAAAGGCAGGAAGTCGGAATTGCGTTAGCCGTGAAAATGTCTGGTCTTGCTGAAATTCTTGTTGATGCTGGCGGACATCTTAATGAGGATATTTCACATTCAACTTTTTTAATGACCAGAAATTCTACCCCAAAGTCTGAACGTATCTCGGGTGTAATTATTGATGCTAGAAATATTTACCATATCCCAGCGATGGTCCCAAAAATATTTAATGAAGAAGACAACCTTGTATATGGTCCTCGTCATTATACTAGATCTAGATCAATTAATCGTGGGCCTATGGGGTATGCTCATAATATGGATGATGGTAATGTGAGAAGAAGAGTTGGAAAAAACCCGATAATTATTGAGGCGATGAGTAGTGAGGATAACACTAATTTGACTATTTCGAATATTGATTCTGATAGAATTAGGGATGCTGAAAAAAGATTTGGTTTACTTACAAACTGTAAAGTTCTAGTGCTTTTAAAATAATTATTAATCTATGATAGGGGCTAAATACTCAACATGAACAATCCCTTTGATTTTTTTCATTGAAGGTCACCTTTATTTTTTAGGTGACCTTTTTTTTTGTAATCTAGACAATCACAGGGAATTATTAAATATGGCAAAAGCTACCATGTTGCTTAATGATGGAAAAAGTTTTGAAGGAGAATTACTAGGTGCTAAAGGTGAAACTATTGGTGAAGTTTGTTTTAATACAGGGATGACAGGTTATCAGGAAATTTTGACTGATCCTTCTTATTTTCATCAAATTGTAACCATGGCTTCACCTCACATTGGGAATTACGGAATCAATAAAAGTGATGTTGAATCTGAAAATATACAAGTTTCTGGGTTTGTAATTAAAGAAGAATCACTTATACCATCTAATTGGAGATCTGAAGATTCAATTGCACAATATTTGATTAAACACAATATTACAGGAATAAAAAGCATAGACACACGTGCACTTATTTCTCATATACGTGATAAAGGAGCAATGAATGGTATTATTTCTGGTGTTGATCATGAAATAGCTTCACTAAAAAAAAAGCTCATAAATGCTCCTTCAATGTTAGGTTTGGATTTAGCTAAAGAAGTAACTTGTTCTAAAATATATTCATATAATCCAAAAAAACCTGTAAAGTATAATATTGCAGTTGTTGATTTTGGTATCAAATATAGTATACTTCGTTTACTGAAAAATAGTGGTTGCAATATAACGGTATTCCCAGCAAATGTTAAAAAAGAAGAAATTAAAAGTATAAACCCCGATGGCCTTTTTTTATCTAATGGACCAGGCGATCCCGCAGCAGTTACATATGCCATTCAAACTGTAAGGTCACTGTTAGGTTACGTTCCAATTTTTGGAATTTGTCTTGGGCATCAAATTTTGGCTCTTGCATTGGGATGCGCTACATTTAAATTAAAATTTGGCCATCGAGGTATTAATCATCCTGTAAAAAACCTAGATAATGGAAGAGTTGAGATCACCAGCCAAAATCACGGATTCTGTGTAGATATTGATACTTTGTCAAAAAACATAAAGCCCACCCATATTAATTTAAATGATAACACCCTAGCTGGAATTAGTTGCCCAGAATATTCTGCATTTTCTGTCCAATACCACCCTGAATCTAGTCCAGGTCCTCATGATAGTAGATATTTATTTAAACAATTTATCAAATTAATGAAAGATGCCAAAAAGAACTGATATCAACTCAATACTAATAATTGGTGCTGGACCAATAATTATTGGGCAAGCATGTGAGTTTGATTATTCTGGTACTCAAGCTATTAGAGCATTAAAAGAGGATGGGTATAGGGTTATTCTCGTTAATTCTAACCCAGCGACTATAATGACAGATCCCAGTTTAGCCGATGCAACTTATATAGAACCATTAACAATAGAATATTTAGAGTTAGTTATTGATAAAGAAAATCCAGATGCTATTTTGCCAACAGTTGGTGGGCAAACTGGTCTTAATTTAGCATTAGAGTTATATAAGAATGGATTTTTGGAACAATATAAAGTTGAATTAATTGGAGCTCAAGCTAAAGCGATAGAAAAAGCTGAAGATAGAGAAAAATTTAAAAAAGAAATGTCTGCTGTTGGAATCGATACTGCACAAGGAGGTTTTGTAAATAGTTTTTTGGAAGCTAAAGGCCTTCTGTGTAAAATTAGTTTTCCAATTATAATAAGACCATCTTTTACTATGGGTGGTACAGGTGGATCCATTGCCTATAACAATGAAGAATTTCAAAGTTTTGTGGAAAAAGGATTACGATCCAGTCCTATTAATGAAGTTTTGATTGAAGAATCTCTACTGGGTTGGAAAGAGTTTGAGCTTGAGGTGATAAGAGATAAGGCAGATAATGTAATTATAGTATGCTCTATTGAAAATATTGATCCTATGGGAGTTCATACTGGTGACTCAGTTACTGTCGCCCCTGCAATGACTTTGTCGGATAAAGAATTTCAAATAATGAGAAACTGGAGCATGCTTTGTTTACGTACTATTGGGGTTGAAACTGGTGGCTCTAATGTTCAATTTGCTATAAACCCAGATAATGGTCGGTGTATTATTATTGAGATGAATCCTCGTGTTAGCCGATCATCAGCACTAGCATCAAAAGCTACAGGATTTCCAATTGCTAAAGTTGCAGCTAAATTAGCCGTTGGTTATACACTTGATGAAATTCCCAATGATATTACAGGGAGAACCTTAGCAGCTTTTGAACCATCAATTGACTACGTTGTTACAAAAGTACCAAGATTTAATTTCGAAAAATTTCCATCAGCATCTGGACATCTTGGTGTCCAAATGCAGAGTGTAGGAGAGGTAATGTCTATTGGGAGGACTTTTAGAGAATCCATTCAAAAAGCATTTAGATCTTTAGAAGTTGGACTTGATGGTTTAGAACCTAAAGTAGCTACTAATAGTGATCCAAGTATAAAAAGATCAAGACCATTAGATTTGAAATCCCTTCGTTTTGCAACGAGCTATAGATTATTGAAAATTAAGGAAGCTTTTACAAAAGGTGAAACTTTAGAAAAGATTTATAAACTTACAAAGATTGATCCCTGGTTTCTAAGTCAGATAAAAATGATTTCAAATTTCAATAAGAATCATTCATTAAAAGAGTTAAAGCAGAACGGTTTTTCGGATGCTCAAATCAGCAGGATGCTTAATAAATCAATATCAGAAATTCGAAAAACCAGAATCGATCAATCAATAATACCTGTATTTAAAGTAGTAGATACTTGTGCAGCAGAATTTATTGCAGAGACTCCTTATTGTTACTCTTGCTATGAAGAAGAGAATGAAATAGAACCATTGGAAGGTAAAAAAATAATTATTTTAGGTGGAGGACCAAATCGTATTGGTCAGGGTATAGAGTTTGATTATTGTTGTGTGCAAGCTGTTTTTGGATTGAAAGATCAAGGTTATAAAGTGATTATGATTAACTGTAACCCAGAAACGGTGAGCACTGATTTTGACTTAGTAGACAGATTATACTTTGAGCCTGTTACTTTTGAAGATGTTTCTAATATAATTGATTTTGAAAATCCAGATGGTGTTCTAGTTCAGTTTGGAGGCCAAACTCCTTTAAAAATATCTGCAGATTTAGAAAAATATGGAGCAAATATTATAGGGACATCTTCAAAAAATATAGATCTTGCTGAAGATAGAGAGAAGTTTGGGAAAGTCCTCCATGAATTATCAATTACTTGTCCCCAATATGGCACTGGAGTTACTGTTGATGAAGTTATATCTGTAGCTGAAAACATTGGTTATCCTGTTCTCGCAAGGCCGAGCTATGTTTTAGGTGGAAGGGCTATGGAAATTGTTTATTCAGAAAAACAATTAATTGACTATATTTCTCGCTATGCTGAAGTAACAGAGGGGCACCCTATTTTTATTGATCAATTTCTTGAAGATGCTTTCGAATTTGATGTTGATGCAATCTGTGATGGAAAAGCTGTACATATTGGTGCAATAATGCAACATATTGAAGAAGCAGGAATCCATTCTGGTGATTCAGCATGTGTTTTGCCTCCTTACAAAATAACATCTTCTGTTTTAGAAAAGATTAATATAACTACCAAAAAATTAGCTGTACGTTTAAATGTTATTGGCCTTATTAACATTCAGTTCGCGTATAAAGATAGTCAATTGTATACACTTGAAGTTAATCCAAGAGCTAGTAGAACTATCCCTTTTGTAAGTAAAGCAACCAATACTTCTTTAGCCAGAATTGCTGCTCAGTTATCAGTAGGTGCTACCTTAGATCAATTTGAATTAAGACCTTGGGACGAAAATCCATATATAGCAGTTAAGGAGGCTGTTTTACCATTCAATAAATTTCCAGATGAATCTATTTTTCTAAGTCCAGAAATGAAATCAACTGGTGAGGTGATGGGTATTTCTAAAACTTTAGGTGAATCATTTAGGAAGGCTTCCATAGGTGCTGGTAATATGCTCCCTAGCAACGGTACAGTGTTTATTTCAGTTAATGATTCAGATAAATTAGAGATACTTAACATTGCTAGAGATTTTTTTGAGTTAGGTTTTAACTTGGTTGGGACTGAAGGTACTGCAAATGTGCTCCAAAAAAATGGTTTGCCAGCTAGGCAAGTATATAAAGTTGGGGAAGGCCGTCCCAATATAGTTGATGAAATCAAAAACAAAAAAATTAGTTTAGTAATAAATACTCCAATGGGTTTCCGATCGAGGTATGATGAACAAGAAATAGGTAGATCATGTATTAAATATGGTATTTTGGCGGTGACAACTTTATCTGGTGCTAATGCAGTATTAAGAGCAATTCGTTCATCAAATACTAGTAAAAAAGTACAATCTCTGCAAAAATATTATTCTTAAAGTTCTTATTTGCTTATTGTTTAATAATTATATAGAATTTTAGCCCTAATCACATAATATTAATTAATATGGAAAATTGATTGTAATGAAAAATGACAAACCAATTGAAAGCTCTATTGGAATAGATATTTCAGAACATGAATTAAATAAAGTCATTGGTGCAAATAAAGAGCTTTATGATGAATTGAATAAAATACCTGACATTGAGGAAATAGATTCTTTTATTGAAGAAGAAGAGACTGAAAATAGCAAGCAAAAGTTTCAATTTTTATTAGGTTTTTTTAATAGGCTGAAATCATTCTATAATGATAATGATCTAGTCAGATATGCAAGTTGGGCACTTATCCTTATATTTATATCTACAGCAGTTCTTACTATTCTTGAATATGATATGTTTTATAATGATATGGTTAGTGATGTAGAAGATAGTTTTACTTTTGGCGATATTACGCCGAACTGGCTAGACACTTTTTTTCATACTTTTTGGTGGGCTGTTGTGACGTTTACAACAGTTGGATATGGTGATGTTAGCCCGATTACTCATTTAGGTAAATTTTTAACGATAATTATTATGTTATTAAACTTTGGTGTTGTAACCTTATTAGGCGGAGCTGTCGCATCTGTATTGGTTGCACAAAGATTAAAAGGAGATGATACCTTGGATGAAAACAAATATGATGGTCATTTAGTTATAGCCGGCTGGAATAAGACCGTTCCCTCTATTTTGAACCTTATAGATGCTAATAGGGATTCTAATTCAGTGATAATCTTAATTAATGAAATGGATAAAGAAATGATTCAAAGAGCTATAGTCTCTTTTGAAAGATTAGACATATCACACATCCCGGAAAACTTTACGAATGAATCGGTTTTGAAAAAAGCATTTTTAGAAAAAGCAGGAACGTTTATGATTTTACCTGATGTATCAGGGCTTCTTCCTCATGAAAGCCCTGATGAAGATAAAACAGTATTAACATGTCTTACTGCTAAATCTGTATCTGAATCGTGTAATGTTGTTGCTCATGTTTTAGATGTGGAAAATGTTTCTCATTTACAAAGGGCAAATGCTAATGAAATAGTTATCCCAGATGAACATGTTCCTCATTTGCTAGCAAAGCATGTTACTGATCCGGGGGTCCCACAATTTTTTGATGATCTTATTTTAAAAGAAGAAGAAGATAAGGGACTGCAGGAAGTAAAGATTCCCCAAACTTTAAATGGGCATACACATAATAAAATATCGGCATTTTATAAAATTAAGTACGGTTGGTTATTAGTAGGTTATGCTATTCGTAAAGCAGGTTTTAGTTTAGATGATCAGATGGGTGAGGGCGGAAGTCCATTGATAAGGAATATGATTAAAGAACAATTAGATGGTGCAGGAATTAGTCTTAGTAGCGATGAACATGTTGTCGTAGAAATAAACCCAAAAGATGACTATACCATTGATGAAAAACATAGTGCGCTAGTCCTGAGGTAAAATATGAACCCAACAGCTGAACAAATACAAAAAATTAACCACTTTAGTAAAGTTGCATTAGAATTATGTGCAAAAATTGCAACTGCTGTAGAAATAGTTGAATGTGGGCCAAAGGAACAGCTTTTGACTGAAGGAGATATGGGAGACACAATGGTCTTGGTTTTTCAGGGTCAAGTAGAGGTTAGTAAAGATATGATGGTTAAAACACCAAGTGGTTTTACTACATCAAGAAAGCCTATTATTCGTTTAGAAACAACAGATCCAAAACCTGAATCTAAACCCATCACAGAACCTACAGTTTTTGTTGTAGAGGCTCCTGCATTTGGTATTGGTGAATTTTCGCTTGTTTTAGACAATGCTATTCGCACAGCTCATGTATATTCTACTACCCCATTAAAATATGGCATCCTAAGTCTTGATGATTTTACGAATATTGTGAAAGATAACCCTGAAATTGGTGGAGCAGTATATTTTGAAGTAGCAAAATCCGCAGTGAATAATTTAGCAACAGCTAGTGGCGATATATCAAATCTTACCCAGGCTTTCTTTTTTGCACTTACTAGGTAACTTCATTTTTTAATTTCTAATTTTTTCCCAGATTTTGGGTTATTGATTTTATATTCAAGTTCCCATATTTGAATTGCGCGGTTTATAAGAGAGATTTCATTTTCATGTATAAAATCATCAGCATTTGCTATATCGACATAGCACTTTATAAGTTGCATCAAACTATTAATATTTATTTCTTCTTTTATTTTTATTAGAGATTTATCAAACTGTCCTTGTCGTAAATCTGATGTTTTTAAATCTATAAATTTTGAAGTGGCTAATCCAAAATCATTATTAAATTTTTCATTGTTTACTTCAGGAACGAATATTTTATAACTGTTAAAAATAATATCTTTTTCTGATTCATCTATCTCTTCATCTGCAAAAAATGCAATACAAAGTAGAGAATATAAAATATCATTATTTGTCGTCCAGGTAGTTACAACGTCTTCATCATTATTTTCTCTAGCTTCAATTTTTCTTTGAAGATCTTCCAGTCTTTCTTTGTCTGCATCATTTAAATACCCATCCTGTCTTTTACGTTTTTGCATGAGTTTATCTACTTCAAGGGATAAGAATTTCACATCACGCTGCAACGCTTCAAGTCTTTTATCCATCAAGCCAAACAATAATTCTTTAAATGGGTCTATTTGTTCTTTCTCTGGTGCAAAATAAATATTTAAGGTTCCTCTATCTGTGTCTTCCCAGAACTGAGGTCCAAAAATAGATAAAAGAAAACACTGTGTATTTGCATTTGATTTGAATGTTTTTTCATCAAAATAAGCAAGATCATCTAAATAATCTTCTGCTATAGCTCCAGCGAAACTATTTTTCCCAACAGAGAGGTAGAATAAAGCAAGTCCAATCTGAATTCTTCTTGTACCGTTATTTCCTCCAAGTATACCCTTATCAACATCATCTTTAGAGTATCCTGGAGGTTTATCAAGTTGTAATATCATTTTTAATAAATCTAACTGATCTTCATCTTTCCATTTTTTATCGTGGATAAGTACTTGACACTTTTTTAATTCAAATGTTAGAGTATCGACAACAAAATAAAGCCCTGGATTTGACTCAGCATTTTTATATATATCATTTGCATAAAACTTAAATTTATCATAGCAATACTTTGCCATATCTACACGGTCAGCTTTTATATATTCTTGAATCATGTTTGCATAATGAAAAGCAAGATTATAAAGGTTTCTTGGTTCGTTGTTTTTATATGCATGTTTTATCGCAAATCGGAAAAGAGTGTTGAATCGTATATTTACATGTCCAAGGGCTATATCATCATTGGCATTCAAACAGGTTTTACCAATATCAACCATTTCTGCAGGTATTAAAGAAGCGATGTCAAATCTATCATTTGTAATCATTTTTATATAGGCGCTCCCTAGCAATCTAAATGTTTTTATTTCATAGAATGTTTTTGATTCGGCCATTTCTTTGTACTGAATATCTGTATAGGTTCGAAAAGTAGCATTTGATTTTATAATATTAGTTAAAAGAAAAAAGGTTTCATCAAAGCTATTTTTCTTTTTTATATATAGCTGGATTATTTGACTTATCTCTCTAATAATTTCTGTTTGGGTTTCTTTAAATTCGGTAAAGGCTAAAAGGTCATCTAACTGGTCCAAGGACCCCATAATCTCTTTTTGATATTCTCCAACAATAGCTATGTCGTTTCTCATTGCAGAGCGTATCATAGGCTTTTTCATATTATTAATGAAATTTTTAATGATTGAAGAAATTGTTGAAACAACATTACTTGTTTTTGAGTAAAGTAATATGTAAAAAATATAGGGCAATGTGAATAATGAAGCTAAAAATAGATAAACATAAGTGTTTAAGACTGAACTTGAAGCCCTACCCAAAGGAACAACATAAAACATAATTAATACAGCATGCAGAGATGCTAAAATCAAAAACCAAACATAAACTAAGCTAAGCCAATCTTTAACAAATAAATCCATTAGTTTTGGAGAAGACTCAGCAGCGATAGCAATTACAATAATTAATGTTCCAAGCACCATTGCTAAAACACCACCCCATATTTCAGGAGCAAAGGTTAAGTCAATAGCATCAGGGTTTGATAGGTCCACATTGAATTTTCTAAAAAAGAAATCTGCTATAATCTCAAAATTGCTATAAAAGACTATGTCAATAAAAATCATGGTTATCAAAACAAGGATAAACGATATAATAGTGCGATATCTAAACTGCAGGCTATTAAGTCTAACAAGTGATTGGTAAAATTTTTCGATCATTTAATGATAGCTTTTTATTTAATAATTAATTAATTAATGTGATTTTTCTATATTGCTATTATAGAAAATAGATTCTATAGTGTCTTGAGAAAAGAAAAACTATAATAGACTATGTATTAAATCAAATATTCCATTAAAAATAATAGTAAGTATATTTTTGAGAAATCTTGACCTTGAATCTTACAAATTATAATTTATAATAGTATCTAGCCGCTATATGATAATCATTTGTTTATTATGGCTATGATAATATTAATTTAATAATAAATAATATAAGGTGAGATTATGGCAAACTGGACTCAAAATCATGATTTAATTTACGCTTTTGTCTGTGTTTCGTTTTTAGCAGATGGGGAAGTAGACGAATCAGAAAAAGAAGCCATACGTGGCAACGTTAAAGTTATGTTGCCAGATGTATCAGATAATGAATACAATCAGTTGGATATTGAGGTAATTGAAAAATTCGATGATTTAGACAATGATGATGCTCGAATGGAACAATATGATAAATCATTAAAGGCTATAAAAGGTCTTTTTTCGACAAATGAAGATCGTTATAAAGTTATAAAAAACTTAGCATATATTGCTCGTGCAGATAATGATATTCACAAAAATGAAATGTTAATGGTTGAAAAAGCAGTTAGTCTTTTAGATATGACAGATAAAGTAAAATTAGTTAAAACTGATTCTGCTCTGTTTGTTGACCCAACGTTCTAAAAGTAGTATTAAATATGAATTGATGGTAGCCTCAGAATAGTATTTTCTGGGGTTATCTTTCAGTTTTGAATAATAAGGAATTTTATGGAAGAGCATAGAAAAAAAGAATCTACAAGAAGGTCTGTAGAAAGAAGGGGGGAACATCGTAGATTGGAACACCGTAGAAAGTCTATTTCCCCTGTTAATAATGAAAGACGTGAAAAGCTTGATCAGAGAAAAGGTTATCAAAGAAAAGAAAATCGGCGGTCTGGAGAGGAACGAAGGCACTAGTTAATAATAGAATTAAAAAGGGCAGTCCAACTGCCCTTTTTTGTTTATATATATTACTAATATACTAGCAGTACGCTCTCTCCATTCCTGTTAGGAAGTTGTTTAGAGAACCTAAAGCAGCTTCAACAGAACGAAGGATTTCATCTTTTTTATCTTTTGTACTACTAAGTTCTTTAATAAGGTTTCTAACAACTTCTCTATGCCACTTATCAGCATGCATATGGACGGTAAAAAACTTCAATGTGTTTTCGTCTTTTATTCCATAGAATTTCTTCAAACCATCTTTTTTTGTTTCAGATATCTCTGGTTGCATTGATTCATAACAGTATAATGCTGCTAGTCCGATATGATATTTTTCTGATTTAGAAAGTTGTTTGAATGTTTTTACTAAATCAGAAACTTCTTTCATAGGTTTTGTTGTATTAATTTTTTGACGACTATTTCCCATCCCTTCAGCAAATCGCATCCATAACTCTGGGTGGTTCTCTTCACCTTTTTCTTCATCTATAAGATTATCTAATAAAATTTGTCTTGTTTTGATATCTTCACAGTTTGAA
>MDSY01077267.1_pt1 | contig 11039 bp, 9 predicted proteins | sample 811131 | NCBI WGS metagenome assembly MDSY01 (sample SAMN05326643, study PRJNA326480) | marine metagenome | isolation source: seawater | place: Atlantic Ocean: South West | collected 2010
CCAGGCACTAGATGGCATACTTATTCTGGATAATCCTGATTGCTTCGAGTCTGAAGAATCAGTAATGACTCCATTGCAGCGAATTGAGAGAACAGATGCTGCTGCAAAATCTCAAGTTGATTATTCGCAACAAGAATTCTTGCCTCGAATTGATTTCTTGCCTCGAATCGTACTTTCTCCGAACCGACTTCCGGTATTCGACGAATGCCCAAGAAGACAGTGGTATGAGACTAGAGGTGGACTCATTCCGGACCCAATCATGCCCTCCGAAAAACAAGTTGAATCAACAGGGATGCCAACCAGAGTTGATCCCGCAACTTTCGGGACCATATTCCACAGAGTTCTCGAGATAGGCCTAGGGAATCCAGGAATTGAAGGCCAACCCAGCGCGCCACTACTGCCTTCATGGACAATGCAACAAGATGACAGAATCAACGACTCCGATATTCATCATGTAGTATTCAATGAGCTTCTTCCTCCTGATGCTGATGTGGCTAGAACTACAGAATTGGTATCCAAGATGGCAGAACGTGTCAGCTCAGGACCAATCGGTGCTATGATTCGCAAGGAAGAAGTTCGAAATCACAGTTTGGAGGCACTAAGGACAGAGATGCCATTTCATATCTCAATGGAAGTAGAAACCAATGGAATAACTAGACACAGATGGAGTCCCGATGGAGATGTCCCAACAACCCGTCACGATAATGCAATAGTAGAGATGAGCGGAATCATCGATCTTGTGGTTTGCACAGTATCTTCAGATGGAGAACCTGCCATTCGTGCAGTTGATCTCAAGACTGAGGATGCAGGCTCGATAGACGATGATTCTGCCACCGGACTAATCGAGGCCCTAGGCTCCGAAAAAGTTGGCCCAGCCAATGATGCAGAGTCAGAGATGCTTGCTAAGCACGGCCTACAACTAGCCCTATACTATCGCGCACTGAAGAGCATAGAGGATGCTAGGCAGGCCGAAGGAATTCCTTCACGTAAGGTACTGCCTCCAGCTATTCTTGTAGGGGTTACTGGCAGACTAGTGGAGTATTCACAAGAGATGCTGGAAGAAACTCTCTCAAATCTTGATGCATTACTTGAAAGAAGCACTATGATGGCACTATCTTCTTCAGTTCCCCTATCCAAGTTTGAGAAACTATCTTCTGAGCACCATGAGGTGTGTGAAAGATGCCCATTCCACAGAGGTAAAATCCCAATTTGCGGGCCATTAGAAAATTAGCGCAGAGTCGAAGAAACCATTTGCCTAAAGGCACACACAGAGCCATGACAATCGACTTGAAGGCTCTAGCAAAGAGAAGTGACGAAATCTGGGAGGAGTCAATCTTGCCCAGTCTAATGGAGTTCATCAGCATCCCCGCACTCTCTCCACTCTTCGAGCCCAAATGGGCTGAGTTGCAAGAACTTGATGCTACAATTGATCTATTCTGCGCATGGCTAGACGAACAGGAAATCGCTGGACTGAGTCATGAAGTACACCGTATCGATGACAAGTCTCCGGTCCTTTTGGTTACCATCGAAGGTACTGGTCCGGGAGAGGTTATTTTCTACTCACATCTGGACAAACAACCTTCGAAACCAGAACTATGGTCAGAGGGATTGCACCCACTGAAGGCAGTACGCAGAGATCCTTGGTTATTCGGAAGAGGATCTGTTGATGATGGATACGGAGGGTATCTGTGCGTCACATCAATCCGTCTTCTACAGGAAGCCGGAATCCCGCACCCTCGTTGCTCCTTCCTTATCGAGACCTGTGAGGAGTCCGGTTCATTCGACCTTCCTCCTTACTTGGATGCATTGACTGAGCAGTTGGGAGACCCAGACATGATTGTAGTATTGGACAGCGGAGGCCCGGACTATGACCATGTTTGGATGACTGAAGCCTTGAGGGGACTCGTATCGGGGACATTGTCTGTTCGAGTCTCTCATGAGGGAATACACTCGGGAACTTCCGGCGGAACTATCCCCTCTTCTTTCAGAGTACAGAGAATGCTACTAGACAGGGTCGAGAATTCCTCTACAGGAGAGATCCTCATTCCAGAAATGCATATCGAAATTGGAGAAGACATCCGTGAGAAGGCAACTGCCCTCGCAGCAGTAGTCGGGGACAGTATATGGGAACAATTTCCCACGGTCGACACACTTGTTCCAGTAGCTGACTCAACTGAGGACATGATTATCGCGATGAATTGGCAACCAACCCTTTCTATCATAGGTGCAGACGGTATGCCTTCTGTACAAGTAGCAGGAAATGTTCTGAGAACCAATACGGACCTAAAACTCAGTTTCAGAATACCTCCAGGGGTAGATTCTGAGTCGGTAATCGAGAACGCAAAACAGATTCTCGAGACCGATCCTCCATACGGAGCTGAAGTCACATTCTCTCCCGATTCCTGTGCAGATGGTTTCCACGCCCCTCCACTCGGCGGCAAGGTCAACGAAGCAATCAACGAGGCAGCAATGACGCTGACCGGGTTACCCCCGTTGGCGTCATGGACAGGAGGTACTATTCCGTTCATGGCCATGATGCAGAATAAGTATCCTGAGGCAATGTTCCTGTGTACTGGCTCTGCAGGCCCCGGAAACAATGCACACGGTCCCGATGAGAAGTTGCATATTCCATCCTCAAAACGACTTACTGCGGTACTATCTGCAACCATCGCCGCAGTTAGTGAATGAGGCCGAATAACACGCCTCATGAGTTCGAACCAACCCGCCGGGGTTATATCGGATGCGTTTGTCGAGCCCCTTAGGGGGGCTCGTATGTCTGAGGAAGAAGGGACAATCACACCTGATGTCAGAATTCGCCAGTTGGAGGAGAGATTGGCAGAGGAGACTGACCGTCTGGAGAAGCTGTATGTAGCTTACAAGAAAATAGAGGATGAACTTTCTGAGAGGAACGCAGAGTTTGAAGTTCTAGAGAAACAACTCATCGACTCTGCTGTCGAATATGAGGCACTTGAGGACCTTCTTTCAGATAAGGAAGCCAAGATTCACGAACTCGAAATGGATGGCGCAAAGTCATCGAAGAAGATCGAGCACCTAGAGCCAGAACTCGATAAGATGCAGGAGATGTATACTCGAGAGTCAGCCCGGCTTGGTAGAGTCTTCGAGCTTGCTGAGGAACTCGACGAGGCAAACCGCGTTGCAAATGCCGAATTGGGAGCCAGAGATGACTGGTATGTCCAGCACATGCAACTATTCGAACAACTCAATGAGGCAATCAAGGAAAGATATGACATGATTGACAGGGCTGTTGAGTCAGCAAAGGAGATGCTCTCAACCCAAGAGACATTCAAGGAGAGAATGGAAGAGACACTAGATGCCGTGAAAGAGGCAGCAGAGAGCGCCCCCGAAGTCTTCGAGGAATCAGACGACTCAGATGAGTCCGAAGAGGACGAGTCCTGATCACTTCGGTTGATGCATATAGCAGTACTCAGTACCTCTGTAAGTCACTCTTCTGCAATTCTTACCGTTCTTCTCATCAACATGAAGGCAATTGGTAATTCTCGCCGAGGTGGTCTTGGCTAGGTTGGTTTCTGTTGCACCTTTCCAATCAGGATTTGCAACGGTCCCGGGCTTTTCTCCTTCCCCTTCGTCCGCCCCCCTAATCTCAGCCGATTTTACAATTCTCAACTCATCCCCATCAAACCAGAATACTCCACAATCTTTGCATCCATCAATAGCCATAGAACCTTTTCTACCAGACTTCTTTTTCGAGTCACTCATAGCCGCAGAAACTACTCCTAATACTAGAACTACAACAATTATCGCAACTATTGCACCTCCTCCGCCCCCGCCCCCGCCAAGGTTTCCAACATGGGGTCCTCCTCCTCCTTCTGGAAGAACATAGACAATTTTGAATCGATACATCAGCCCTTCACAACTGGGGCATTTCAGTGAGCATTCCTCACCCTCTTTCTCAAGGAGCCGGTTGAAAATAGATGCATTGGAAGCAAGCTTTGCTTCCAAGCGCTTGGCATCCAACATCGCTCCTCTACACTTTGTACAGTAATAGTACCCACTTCGATTCCACAGTCGATATGTCAGAAGACCACATCCTCTTGGACATTGCAACTTCTCTATATCTCCCTTCTGACTAATGTGTTGTCTACAGAATAACTCGCCAGCAACGGCTCTTCTAGAGCAGTTCTTTCCACTCGCATATTTTCCCATGCAGAAGTGTAATGAAGGATCCTGAGATTGATGTTTTTTGCAGAAATCTGACTTGTACATCGTGGGCTTCCCACAAATCGAACCGTTTTCTTCCACGCCCTTACAGTTCATCACTCGACACCCGGCTTTGAACCGTCAGCCAGCCTTATGCACTTAGCAGGTACCCCGGCCCAGACCTCACCAGCGGGTATTTTCGTCCATTTTGGAACTACAGCCCGCGATGCTACCACAGCGCCCGCACCAATCTCACACCCTGGTTGAACTATGCTTCCAGTACCTAGCAATGCACCATCACCAACTTTGACAGGAGATAGAACAAGTTCTGCTTTTTCCGTGAGATGTGCATTGATTGTAGCATGACCGCCCATCACCACTCCATCCCCAAGTGTCACCATTCCAGCATCGTTGATGTTGTCCGTGTTTAGCTGTGCACCCTTGCCAACTTTTGCTCCCATCAGGCGATAGTAGGTATTACCGAGGAAGGATGGCACTATGACCCAAAGGAATAGCAGTGCCGAGCGGTGAAAAATCATTGACCAAGCCCACTGTATTGTAGTGAAGGACTGTAGTGGGACGCGCCCCTCTTCTAAACGAGGCCTTAGCAAACCCCCTAGGAGGCCACAGATCATCACCATACAGATACCCCACATTAGGTATCCAAGACCAAGCCCAATTCCAGTACCGATGGCTTCTATCATCATTCCCTCGCCCACAACTCTCTCTCTGATTTGTATCACGAGAATGTATCCCGGTGCTGCGGACACACCCCAAATTACAGCAATGAATAGCATCACTACTATGGATAGAACATTCTGAATCAGATGGAAGCCACGCATTCAGACCCTCCTTACGACCAAGTCACCTAGACTAAGCCCTATAGCATCGCCTACGGCACCCTCAAGTCATCTACGGGAACGGCAGAGCCATGGCACAGGCGTCTGGGATGCTTGGAGACGGTTCGAAAGCCGTCAAGGTCCACCATCTCATCAAGGCCCCAGAGAACACGCCTGAGTCGGTGATGAGAAGAGAATCATGGGATGCCACCGAGCCGGCAACAGTCTACAAGACGCCCGAGATAATGCCCGATGGGACACACTGTACCGCTGCCACGGTTATTTTCCGTACACGCGGGTGCGTGTGGTGGTGGAAGTCCGGATGCACCTTCTGCGGCTACTTCAACGATGTCAGAGATGATGTATCTTCAGACGACTTGTTCGCCCAGTGGGAAGAAGCGAAGCGCAGACTCGACGACTTCGAAGGATGTAGCATGATCAAAGTGTACACTTCTGGGACATTCTTTGAGGACCGTGAGAATCCTCCTGAATGGCAAGATGCTATTCTCAGGGAGACTCACGAAAGAGGCCTGCATCTTGTAGTCGAGGCCCAGGCACAGATGTGTACTCCTGAGAAGATTGCATGGGTCGCTGAGAGGCACCCCGGATGTACAGTAGCAATAGGTCTCGAGGCATACGATGATACGGTGCTGAGATTCCATGTCAACAAGGGATTCTCGACTAAGCAATGGCACCGCTCTGTGGAGATGCTGAAAGACAATAATTTGAGAGTCAAAACCTACCTCATTTTCAAGCCACCATTCATGTCAGAGGGCGATGCTCTAAGACTGACTACAAAATGGGTTAGTGAGGTTGCCCCGCACTCGCAAGATATCTCAGTGAATCCGATGAACATCCAGCGGCGTACCGTAGTGGATCGACTCTATCGTAATCGAGAGTATCGTCCACCGTGGCTTTGGTCCCTTGTGGACATGCTGGAGAACACTCATGCAGATACGGCGGGAGCAGGAGTACGAATGATCGTTCATCCCACTGCTGGAGGAAAGCTCCGAGGTGCTCACAATTGTGGCAAGTGCGACGAAGATGTAGTAGCCGCAATAGAGAGATATTCAGTCTCAGCAGACCTACGAGAACTCGAAGGACTGACTTGTGATTGCAAGGCAGTATGGAAAGCTGAGATATGCAACGATATGTCATTACCAGTTCCTCTCGGAACAGGTAGCGATAGACGAGGCTCGCCAACAGATCTCCTCAGAGCACCCTGACGAGGGACATAGTCCCTCGCCCAATGCTTAAGGGGCAAACTTCTGTGGTCGTGACATCTCGTTTGGCGAGAATAGGTGAGGAGATGTCATCGGATTCTGTAGATTCAGTCGGAGAATTCATCCAAGGAGATAGTGAACCATCGTCTTCGTGGGTGTTTCTAGCCATTGGAGTTGTCCTCTCCCTAGCCACTTTGATTCTACATGGAATGCTGTTCCCAGGACACGATCTACCCGTTATCTCCGACATATTGCCGGTGTTTGAGGGAGTCTTTGATTCAGGCATTTGGTTCTTCATTCTGGGCATAATGATGGGAGTCTTTGCAATCATCGCCACAATGATGACGGAAGCAACTAGTGAGTGAGGTTGAGATATGGGCGATGTGATTACTGCGATGGCATACTTTTGGGGCTTAATGCTCCTATCCTATTTTCTGATGCAAAATGGACTGTGGATCCTGAATGATGTTGTCAAGTCGATGTGTCGTTTCGCTCTAGGAAAGGCAATAGGTCCCCCAATTGATTTCGTCGAGGGCCGTCAAGGATCTGCTTCGAGAACTTGGATAATGCAAGGTATGTTTTGGCTAGTTCTGGCCTCTCTTTTCACTTTCGAGGGGCTTTGGCTTGAATACGACCCACACGCCCTCCACAGCCTATCTTCATGGGGTTACAATCCAACCTCAGATTCTCTTCTCTATGCAGCTGGCTTTGCTGCTCTTTACGGTGGAGTTGGGATGTTAATCATAGGTAGCAGTTTCCACATTATTCCTAAACTAGCTGACACCGAACTCGCAAGCGAGAAGAACGGAACCCTAGTTTCAGCCCTCTGGACTCTAGCAGTTCTGCTACTAGTCATCGCAGCACATGATTCAGAGATACTAGGAATCAATATCTTCTTGCTTGGCACTACCCTACACGGATTGGCATACCTTGCTGTTCTAATCAATCTCCTACTCACTGCCTCAGAGAGAAAGTCAGCCTTGCCACTACCTGGATGGCTCATAATGCTCGGAATACTGGCAGATCCTGTTTCTGTAGTGGCAGCAATTCTCGCAGGTGTTGGTTCGGGGGCTGTGCAATGGCTACTTGCACACATGGTTAGTGGTACCTTCTTCTTCGCCACTCTTGCTGGGATTTCACTGTATGTCTCATCAAGTGCTACTGGTAATCCACTCTGGTCAAGATCCCTTGCTGCAGTTACCACAGTCGGTGCAATGGTAACAATCACACCCATGGGATACACTCACGGGAAGATGGCCGCAGATATGCTGCTAGTCAGTTTTGAAGAAGTTTCGATGCAATCTACTGATGGAATCGCAGTAGCTTTCCTCATGGCACTAGCAGTAATTCCAGTAATGGCACTCGTAGCGAATTTGATGATGACTCTACGAGGAGGAGATGCGTTTGTTGAGAACCCTGATTCTGCAGGCGTTCCAGAGATTAACCTCGGAACTTCGATGCTACTGCCTTTGACAGTCGCTTCACTTTTCGTCCAGTCCGATGCTCTGTCTCACAGCCCAGAATTGTCAGGAATTTCCTCCACATTGGTATTGATGGTAATCTGGCTAGTTCTGGTCCCTCTTGCATTGGGTTCAGCCCAGCACCTATTCCCTGCAGTTACAGGCAGAAATCTACTGTCTGCAAACAGATCTCGCTGGGCTTTCTGGATGATGGGCTGGGGTGCTTTCTTTGGCCTTGCAATTACCATGATGGCAGATATCTCTCAGATTGAGGCCGCTACAGATTCAACTGGCATCATGTCAGGTGAAGTCAGAGTAGTTGGAGCAATTCTATTCTATGGAGCCTCTGTAGGAGCAATTCTACACACACTAAACGCTCTGAGTGGAATGTATCGCGGAACACCTGTTTCAGAGGGCAGGGCGACAATGACTTCGATAACTCGTGATGACTACTCTCTGACCACCCCAACCTCAGTTAGGAAGATACTCGCAGGAGGGGCACACCTCGATACGACAGTGGTACCAGTCGGTGAGAGCGATGAGTCCGGCGCTCCTACCGAGCTTCACTGAAACCGTCACCTTGAGGGGGAAGTCCCCGTTTCATAACTAGAGGAGTATCATGCGGATAGGACTGGTCGGCAAGCCGAATGTCGGAAAATCGACAACATTCTCTGCTATGACGCAGACACCAGTCGACATCGCAAACTACCCATTTACAACCATTGATCCCAATGTTGGTGTGGCATGGCTACCAATTCCTTCCGTGTGCGCATGTTCTGAGTTAAGGCAGCGTAGAGAAGAGGCAGGAAGACTCGAGCCAACTAACGAGAACGATCCGAGAGAAGGCAGCATCTGTGAGCCCAACTCTGGCTCTTGTTTTGGGCATCGTAGACTCGTGCCAATCACCCTTGTGGATGTTGCAGGATTAGTCCCTGGGGCTCACGAGGGCAAGGGTAGAGGAAACCAATTCCTGTCTGACCTCGCTCGTTGTGATGCTCTGATTCAGGTAGTAGATGTATCTGGCTCTACTGATTTAGACGGCAATCCAGTAGGTGCAGGCGGCTCCGAGCCAATGGAGGAACATCGTTTCCTTGTAGATGAAATCGAGGCTTGGATTGCTGGAATTCTTCGCGGAGGATGGGATCGGGCTGCAAGGAGAGTTCAAGCAGAAGGCGAGAAGGCCTTGCTAGAATATGTACTTGCACAGCTAACAGGAATAGGGGCCACAGAGACGCATATCAACGCAGGCCTAGCCGCCGTGAGAACTCAGCATCCAGACTCAGAATCAGCCTCGCAGTGGGGCGATTCTGAGCTGATGACAATATCTTCAGAGATACGAAAAGAATTGTTCCCATTCTCGATTGCAGCAAATAAGGCCGACTTAACTTCCAGTGAAGCTTGGTCCGAGTTGGCACAAGCGATTAGTCGGGAAGGAGGCGTCCTGGTTCCAACTAGTGCAGAGGCAGAACTCGCCCTTAGTAGGGCCAGTGCAGCTGGTATGATTGAGCGCCAACCAGGAGATTCTAGATTTGAGATTACTCCGAAGGGCGAGGAGTCTTTGAACGAGCAGCAGAGGAACGCACTACATTCTATCTCCGAGTCTCTAACTTGGGAAGGAGGCGGTCTGTTCGGTCTACTCTCAGAAGTCGTATTTGGCACACTTTCTCGCAAATTAGCCTATCCGGTTCAGGACGAGAGTCATTGGGTTGACGGGGATGGAAACATCTTACCTGACGCAATTCTAGTTCCTGAAGGGGCCACGGCCAAGGGATTGGCCTATGCGGTACATTCGGATTTAGGAGATGGGTTCATTCGAGCCATTGATGGTCGAACCGGTCGTGTGATTGGAGCAGATCACGAACTCAACGACAATGATGTCATCAAGATTGTCGCTAAGACATAATCAACTGATGCCGACTTCTAGAACAGGAGTCACTGAGACTTCAACTCCAACAACTCTCCATGAGACAGTGATTTCTTCACCATCCTCATTGTTGCTAGTCGGTCCAGGACTTGGACCAGGACCTGGATTATCTCCAGTTCTAGTCTCAAGGGTAATCTGGCAACGATACTGCCCTCTGCCATTTCCATTATCGACCCACATATTCTGTATTGTACCTTTGGAGCCAGTGGTTTGGTAGGAATCTCCAGTATAGTTCTCAATCAGAATGATGACCATTGTGTACGATGCAGGGCAGTTGTTTGGAGAACCAGAATCTCCTGTTGTTGTAGAATCAGATCTTACGAATTCATTGACTTGCCCCATCCGCATTTCTCCTACAGCATTGTCACACTGATCTTGCGCGAGGGGATTTGTACCGCTCTCGTCTGTTTCATCATGAGAAACGGTAATCTCGACATATGCAAGATTTGGATTTTGATCAGCAAATGTGAACTCAAAGATGAATTCTTCTCCGTCCATCAGAAATTCTGTTGATTCAGAGGTAGCAATGTCTGTTTCTGTAAAGGTCACTTCCCAATCTCCAGAGGGGCCCGTTCCTCCTGCAATCAATTCGTTATCCAAAATGGTCGGAACTAGTGCAAAGTACATCGGGAAGGCGAGCATGAAGGCTAGGCTAAGCCCAGCAATCCTCATCTTCCTCGGGGTGTTGAACAGGTCTTCGAAGTCCATTCTGCTCACGCTTCGCTCACTACTCTCCCTATCAAACGCTCCGCCCTTGCGAACAATTGAGGCGGATTAGTGACTAGATGTCATGTCCGACATGCTCGGTACTTTCGCCCCAACAATCTGCTTCCAAATCCTCTTCGGGTCCATCTTCATGCAAACAGGGGTGATGATTGGTGAATACATCATCATAGGTCAACCAAGGCCTCACAATCCAAGCGTGTACCATCCAGTACTCCTCTAGATTGACATTCACTCCATCACGATTTTCGCATGTCTCATCGTTTAGATCTGCGCCCCTCATGAAGAAATCACTAGGTCGGAAGCAAAGAGACTCATGACGATGCCACCAGTCATTTTCTCCTGTGAAACCTTCAGGAGGAGAATCTGCTGGGGAATGAACAAGCCATGCGAAACCTACCAATTGAGATTCTCTATCTTCTCCTCCATACATCAGAAACTCGGGTTTCTCATGCTCGAAAACACCGTCAATTCTAGTCCCTGGGAACTCTGGTTCTTCAGCATCGAAATCAGGACTGGTCATTGAGAAATTATTGAGCATAACATGGTGGGTTCCCATGCCCTCGATGTATTCTACCGCCATCGTGTATCCGGCGTCCTCGGCATCACCTAGAGTCGGCCATTGAGCCGCCCACTCGATTGCATCCTTCAGCTCGTAGGTGAGAATCTCACACAACTCCGAGCTTAACTC
>MDSY01079430.1_pt1 | contig 11039 bp, 11 predicted proteins | sample 811131 | NCBI WGS metagenome assembly MDSY01 (sample SAMN05326643, study PRJNA326480) | marine metagenome | isolation source: seawater | place: Atlantic Ocean: South West | collected 2010
TGGTTTAATATTTAGGTTATGCATATAAAATTAAAAAATAAAAAACTAATTTTTGGAAAGTATAAAGTAAAATGCTCTATTGGTAAAAGGGGAATTTCTAAACTTAAAAAAGAAGGGGATTATTGTACGCCAAAAGGTAAATTCAACTTTTTAAGCGTATTCTATAGAAGAGATAGGGTTGGGAACATAAATAGCAATCTTAGAAAAAGAATAATTAACAAAAATATGGGATGGTGCGATGATCCAATTTCTAATAATTATAATAAACTAGTTAAACTTCCATTTAAAAGGGGTTGTGAAAAACTTTATAAAAAAAATAACGTATATGATGTGATTATAGTTATTAGCTACAATTTGAAACCAATAATTAAAAATAAAGGTAGTGCTATATTTCTCCACATCGCAACAAAACAGTATTCGCCTACAAGAGGTTGCATTGCAGTATCAAAAAAAGATATGTTTTTGTTGTTAAACTTTATTAAAAAAAAAACAAAAATAATAATTAATTAATTTCTCTTTCCAAATATGGCGCTACCAATTCGTAAATAAGTAGCATTATTTTTTATAGCAGAAACATAGTCATTAGACATTCCTATACTTAATTCCGTAAGACCTAAAGATGCATTTGCCTCGTGGAGAAAATTGAAATGCTTAGTTTCATGGCCATCTATTGGTGGAATAGCCATAAGACCTATAACGTTCAGGTTAATTTCTTTAGTACAATAATTATAGAATTGGTCTATCAAGTTAGTTGTTATACCAGACTTCTGATTTTCATTTCCAACATTGACTTGGATAAAATATTTAAGTTTTTTATTATTATTTAATTCATGCTTATGTAGAGTGTCCGCAAGTTTTTGATTATCGAGCGAATGTATAAAATCAAATAATTTAATCGCGCTACTTGATTTATTTGATTGTAATTTACCTATCATATGAAGTTTTATTTTAGGATATTCGTTCTTAATGTTAGTCCATTTATGTGTAGCTTCCTGAACTTTATTTTCACCAAAATGGATATTACCATTTTTAATTAACGGTAATATTTTTTCCATACTAAATGTCTTACTAACAGAAATAATCTTTACCTCTTGATCGGCTTTTTTATTCTTATTTATATTTAGTTGAATAGATGAGTAGCTTTTTATAACATTGTTTTGCATGATTAAAAAAGAAAAATACTTTTATATAGAGAGTATACAAGATTTAGATCTAGAATATATTAAAAAAACAAAAGCTAAATTAATAATTAGGGATAAAACCGAACATAATTTTTCTATAATTTATCAACTAATATCAGAATGTAAAAAGAGAGGGATAATTGTTTACATATCCAACAACGCTAAACTACTATTCAGACTTAGATTAAATACCTTTTATATTTCATCAAGTAATTACAAACACTACAACTGGCTTTATAATGTCAATAAAAATATAAAAATTATTGGAGGAGCTCATAACCAAAACGAGATAAAACAAAAAATAAATCAAGGTTGTCGAGAAATTGTATTATCTAGACTTTTTAAAACTTATAAAGCAGGTTTCCTTAATATTATAAGGTTTAATAATTTAACGTTAAATAAAAAAACTACCTTTATTGCTCTAGGGGGAATTAATCATAGCAATTATAGAAAGCTCAAAATAGTTAATTGCTCAGGAATAGCCATGTTAAGTGAACAAAAAAACAAACCAAAATATTTAATTGGCTAAAAAAAAAGCCGGCTGATAAAAGCCGGCTTTTTCCGTATTATTTAAACTAAATTTAGAATGCCATTACAACTGCAGTCACAAATTCGTTCAGATCTTTACCTTTAGTGTACGAAGCGTCTTCTACAGACTTCGCAGCTACTGATAAAGTCATTCCGCCCATTGTGTAAGCAGCTTGTAGACTTTCGATTTGAGACTCTATTTGTCCATTTTTTCTACCATCTCCAGCAGCTTCAGCTTCAGGTATATTCGCTTCTGATTTTTCTACCATGTAAGAAACAGATAGATTGTCATTAGCAGCAACTCCTAAAGAAATAGCGTCGTTAATGTAGTGTGCAACTTTGCCCAATTTGTCAGTTACAACAGGTTGAACATAGAATCTACCAACACCTACTGATACTGGACCAGTTGAGTATTTAACACCTGCTCCACCAGATTGGTAATGACCACCCTGAACACCATTGTTCACAGTGTTTGATGCATCGTATTTTTTTTCAAAGAAAGAAACAGATACGTCTAAACCGTCAATTGGCTTAGCTGTAACTTGCGCTTGAATTGCACTTTTACCGTCTTCATCAGTTGGTAAGCTACCAGATGAGTTTGAAGATGCATTAGCATTTTGACCCATGTTAGGTGCATAAGCTAATTTAACAGTCATTCCATCCATTAACCAGTCTGAAGGTAAGTGATATTGAAAGTTGTTGAAACCACCGATATCATCACCGTAAGTAAAGCCAGCTCCTGTTTGAGCTTGATCGTGTGCTCCAGATCCACCAGTGTAACCGTAGTCTGATCCAGGTGCGTAAGCAGCTGTACTAAATGCATATTTAGAAGATATTCCACCTTCAGATACGAATACTCCAACAGTTCCGTAAGGAGTTGTCATAGTCATTTTAGCATCGTCTTGTACTGTTGATCCATCAATGTCTTGCGCGTAAGCCCAAGTGTAACCATTGTCTAGTTCTCCAGATGCGCCTAGCGAAAATTCATTCGCTATACCAATTCCTTTTCCGCCAGAACTTCCGCCAGATACTGAATCAGATGATACAATTGCGTAAGTTGCTTTGGCAGTACCTGTTACAGTTAACTCACCAGCAAAAGAAGCAGTTGATATCGCAAAAGAAGCAAGAACAGCTAAAGCTATTTTTGTTATTTTGTTCATTATATTTTCCTTTGTTATTATTATGTTAATATTAATATTAATATTGACGCTAAAATATTAAAAAACCGTTTTATTATCTCTATAATATTAGCAAAAAGTTCATATTTTAATAATATGTTGTATTTTTACAACATTCAAAAAGACTAGTATTTACTTATTTTTTATACAATTTATCAACTTCATGATATTAATTATTTTATATGACCAAAATTCTCAAAACTAGTAGGCTTTTAGTTGCAATTTTAGCAACGGCAGTTCTCCTAAGTTCATGTATTAAATTTAAAAAAGTTGACTCTAGAAAAGTTCCAATTAATGCACAAGAAAGAGCTAAATTGAATGTCAAAGAAGGCCGGGGTTTATCTTTAAAAAATATGGTTGGAAATAGGGGTGGAAATACTAATTTTGAATTTAGCACATCAAATCCAATGTGGCGTGCTTCACTCGAAACTTTAGATTTTTTGCCTTTAGTAACAGTTGATTATTCAGGAGGAATTATAATAACGGACTGGTACAGTGATCAGCAAAATTCCAATGATTCGATTAAAATTACACTTAGATTTTTATCTAATGAAGTAAATGCAGCCAATTTAAAAGTTATTATTCATCAAAGAAGATGCAATCAAAGTAATGCTTGTACCACTAACATTATTGATTCTAAGATCAAAAATGAACTGATAAGTTCTATAGTTAAAAAAGCAGCTGTTTTTGAAAAACAAGCCAAAGAGAAAAAATAATCCCTTTAGTTAATGGACCGCGTCAATTTTCAAACAATAGAAAAGAAATGGCAACTAAAATGGGAAAGCCAAAAATTCTATAGGTCTAAGGAAAATAAAAAATTTTATTGTCTGGAAATGTTCCCTTATCCTTCCGGAAAAATTCATATGGGACATGTAAGAAATTATACTATTGGTGATGTAATCGCCAGGTTCAAATATTTAAATGGATACAATGTTCTTCACCCGATGGGATGGGATTCGTTTGGTCTGCCAGCAGAAAACGCTGCTAGGGAAAATAATTTACATCCTAAATTATGGACAGAAAAAAATATTTCTGAAATGAAAAGGCAATTAAAAATGTTAGGTTTGTCTATTGATTGGGAACTTGAAATATCAACGTGTGATGAAAAATATTACAAGCATCAGCAAGAATTATTTATCGATTTTTTTAACAAGGGATACGTTTCTAGAAAAGAAAATTATGTTAACTGGGATCCAGTAGAAGAGACAGTTCTTGCTAATGAACAGGTTGTGAATGGAAAAGGTTGGAGGTCGGGGGCTACTGTTGAGAGAAAGAAACTTTCACAATGGTTTTTTAATATTACGAAATTTTCAAACGATCTGTTAGATGGACTAAATTCATTAAATAATTGGCCGGAAAAAGTTAAACTAATGCAGAAAAACTGGATTGGTAAATCTAGTGGGTGTGAGATCAATTTTGAAATCTACAATACAAATCAAAAACTTAAAATTTTCACTACAAGGCCAGATACTCTATTTGGAGCCACTTTTTTAGCTGTATCTGCTGACCATCCTATATGTAAAGACTTAGAAAAAAACAGTGATTTTATTAAATTTAAGAATGAATGCTTAAAAGTAGGTACAACTGAAGAGGCTTTAGCAAACGCAGAGAAAATTGGTTTTAAAACAGACTTTTTTGCTAACCATCCCTTTATTGAAAAAAAAATTCCAATATATATAGCAAACTTTATTTTAATGGACTACGGTACCGGTGCAATATTTGGTTGCCCCGCTCACGATCAAAGAGATTTAGATTTTGCTAAAAAATATAATTTAGAAATAATTGAAGTTGTAGCTGAAAAAAAAAACGAGACAAAAAATTTTGATAACCTTTCTGAAGCATATACAGGAAAAGGTTCTTTAATTAATTCAGATTTTTTAAATGGTCTGGATATAGAAGCTGCGAAAGAAAAAATTATCCAGAAAATAGAAGGTAAAAAAATTGGTAACAGAAAAATAACTTATAGATTGAAGGATTGGGGTATCTCAAGACAAAGATATTGGGGCTGTCCGATACCTATGATTCATCTGGAGGACGGCAGTATAGTTCCTGTAGAAAAAAGTGAACTTCCGATTAAACTACCTGAAGACGTCGACTTAAAAAAAAGTGGTAATCCTTTAGAAAATCACTCGACTTGGAAAAATACTCTTCACAAAAAAACAGGGAAACCCGCTACAAGAGAGACCGATACATTAGATACATTTGTTGATTCATCTTGGTACTTCATGAGATTTTGCTCTCCTCACAATGAAACTAAGCCTTTCGATGTAGATGAGCTAAATTATTGGATGCCTGTTGATCAGTACATAGGCGGTGTTGAGCATGCAATATTACATTTACTTTATTCAAGGTTTTTTATGAGAGCTGCAAAAGAAAACGACCAGAAAATTAAAGACAATGAGCCATTTAAAGGCCTATTTACCCAGGGAATGGTCTGCCACGAAACGTACAAGGATGCTAAAGGCAAGTGGTTAAATCCACTCGAAATAGAAAAAGATGAAAATGGAAAATTAATTAGAATAAAGGATAAATCTAAGGTTGTTGTTGGTTCATCGGAGTCCATGTCTAAATCGAAAAAAAATGTTATAGATCCAGAAAGTATGATTAAATCTTATGGTGCCGATGCAGTAAGGTGGTTTATACTTTCAGACAGTCCTCCAGAGAAAGATGTGCAGTGGTCAAATCAAGGTGTAAATGCAGCATATAAATTTTTACAAAAGATTTATAATTTAAACATTCTTATAATTAACCGTAAAGACCGTAAAAATTTTAAAGATAAAGAATTTGAGGCTACTTTTAGCAGTTATATTTTAAAGATAACTGATTTAATTAATAACTTTCAATTAAATGTTGTTGTGGCCAATGTATATGAAATTTATAATCTTACAAATTCGTATCTAAAAAAAGAAGTGAGCAATAAGTGCTTAAAAAAGAATATAATTAATTTAATGAAAATTTTAACACCATTTACTCCTCATCTGGCACATGAATGCTTGGAACAACTTGGTATAGAAGATTTTAAAGATTGGCCTAAAATTGATAAAGAAATTATAGCATCCAAAAAAATAAAAATTGCAATTCAAATTAACGGCAAAACTAAAGAAATAATAGAGGTTAAAGAAAATTTATCAGAAAAAGATTTAGTTAAAGAAAGTAAAAATAATGATAAAATTAGTAAAAATTTGAAAAATAAAGAAATTTTAAAAGTAATTTATGTAAAGAATAAGATTTTAAACTATCTTCTAAAATAAATTTTTATGAAAAAAATTAACACATTAATAGTTTTAATATTGTTGCCACTTTTGTTTTCGGGATGTGGTTATAAAAAACTAAATGATACTAATCTCAAGAATATTTATATAGAAAATATTAATTTTACCGGAGACAAAAGAATAGCATATTCTTTAAAAAATGAACTTATGCTTGTTTCATATAGTGGAGGGGAAAATATTATAAAACTTGATTTATTAATAGAAAAAAACAAAACTGTAAAAAGTAAAGACAAGCAAGCTAGACCTACTAAATATGACATTACTCTGTTAGTAGATCTTAATGTAAAAGATAATAAAAATAAGGAAATATTTAAAAGGTTATTTTCAAAGACAATTAGCTATGATGTTGCAAAAAATCACTCTGATACAGTTAATATTGAAAAAATCAATTTAGAAAATATAACAGATCAAATAGCAGAGGAAATAGTTGAATTTATAAATTTTTATTTTAGAAATTAAGTGATATTAAAAAGTTACATAGTTGAAAAAAATATAGATTCCTTAAATAATTATAGCTCGATACTTGTTTATGGACAAAACATAGGCCTTAAAGACGACATAAAAGAAAAAATAAAAGAGAAACACAAAGATGCAGAAATAATAAATTTCTTTCAGGATGAAATAATTAAAAAAAATGAAATTGTTTATAGTGAAATAAATAATACTTCTTTGTTTAATGAAAAAAAAATAATTATCTTACATGAGGTTTCAGACAAAATTTTTAAAATCATTGAAGAACTATTAGAAAAAACAGGCAATAGTTTAAAGATTTTAGTAATATCTGGAAATCTAGATAAAAAATCCAAGATACGTAACCACTATGAAAAGGGTAATAATATTGGCATAATTCCTTGTTATAACGATAACCATCGTACAATGTCAGAATATATTAAAATGAATTTAAAAGGCTATAGGGGACTAACGCCTGAAATAATAAATCTTATAGTAGAAAATTCTGGCCTTAATAGAAAAATAATTAATTTAGAAATAAAAAAAATAAAACATTTCTTTCTAGACAAAAATATAAAAAAAGAAAAAGTAGAAGAATTACTTAATATTAAAACTAACGTAGGCTTCGAAGAGATAAGAGACGCAACGCTATTAGGAAATAAGAAAAAAGTAAATCAACTTATGGGGGAGATAGAATTCTTGCCGGAAGATAATTTTTTTTTCTTGGCGCAAATGTCTACAAGAGTAAATAAATTGTTAGAAATACAAAATTTAAATCAAGAATGCAAAGATACAGAGATTGCTATGGAAAATATAAAACCTAAGATCTTTTGGAAAGATAAACCTATTTACATTGAGCAACTAAAGAAATGGGATATTGAACAACTAAAAAAAGCCATTAGTGCTATAGGCAAGGCGGAAATACAAATGAAAAAAAATCCTACTGTTCGCAACGATCTAGTAATAAAAGATCTTTTAATAAATATTTGTACAAATATAACTAATTTTTCTTGAGTAGTTTAGAAACTAATTCAAATTGATCTAAATCTTTATACTCTATCGTAATCTTACCAGAGTTATTTTTTTTATTCATTATGGCCACTTTTAAACCTAGGATTTCTTCTAATTCTTTTTGCTCTTTTATGATATTTGGGTCTTCACCTTTTTTTAATTTATTTTCATTTTTTTTAAATTTAGTAAGCTGTTCTACACTTCTAGCGCTCATTTTTTTACTTACAATTTCTTCTGCAATTTGTGTGGCATTTGATAAACCTATTAAGGGCCTTGCCTGGCCAGCGGTAAGCGAGCCTTCTTCCAGCATAGAAATAATATCGCTAGATAAACTTAAAAGCCTTATCGAGTTGCTAATGTGGCTTCTGCTTTTAGACATCATTTTTGCAATTTTATCTTGATCGTAACTAAATTCTTTACTAAGTCTCTCGTAACCTCTTGCTTCTTCAATACAATTTAAGTCTTCCCTTTGTATATTTTCTACAATTGCAACTTCTAAACTTTCATTGTCGTTTAAATCAAGTATAACAATTGGCACTTCATGTAAGCCTGCTTTTTGTGATGCTAACCACCTTCTCTCACCTGCAACGATTTCATAACGTCCGCGATCGGTTCTATCTTCTCTAACAGCTATAGGTTGTATCACGCCACTTTTCTTAATAGACATGCTCAAAGCATTTAATTTTTCTTCATCAAATTTAGTTCTTGGTTGAAATTGATTTCTATTAAGATCTCCTATTAACGCGTATTTTTGAGAAATAATTGACTCCGTATTTTGAGTGTCTTTTTTAGCATCACCAAACAAAGCCGAGAGACCTCTACCTAAACCTTTTTTTTTAGCTCCCTTCACGCTGCGCTTCCTATCTTCTTGTTTTCTTGAGTTAAAAATTCTTCTGCCAACTTAAAATAAGACCTGCTACCAAGACAATTTTTATCATAAATCACACAAGGCATTCCATGAGATGGGGCTTCTGAAAGTCTAACATTTCTTGGTATAACAGTTTGATAAACTTTTTCTTTAAAATAACTCCTTGCTTCTTTATCTACCTGGGAGGAGAGTTTGTTTCTTTTATCAAACATAGTTAACAAAATGCCCCTGATATTAAGTTCTGGATTTAAATTAACTTTAATTCTTTCAATGGTCTTAACTAATTGAGTAATTCCTTCTAGTGCAAAAAATTCTGCTTGAAGAGGTACTAACAATTCATCAGCCGCTACTAAGGACATTATAGTTAGGAGACTAAGCGATGGCGGACAGTCTATAAAAATATTTTCATACTTACTTATTGTGCTGTTATTTTTTTTTAGAATTTCTTTTAATATAAATGCTCTATTGGCTTCATTAGCTGTCTCTACTTCTAAACCAGACAAATTAACATTTGAACTTATTAGGTCTAGAGAACCTATATTGGACGTTTGTATAGATTGTTCTAGAGTTATTTTCCCAATGAGTAAGTTATAGATATTTTTTTGCTCATCGTTGTTTGATTTTCCAAGCCCTGTTGTCGCGTTACCCTGTGGGTCCAAATCTATTACAAGAATTTTTTTTCCTTTTTGCGCTAATGCTGTCGCAAGATTTATAACGGTAGTGGTTTTACCCACGCCGCCTTTTTGATTTATTACTGACAATATAGTTTTATTCACTTTTATTAGCATCAAGGATAATTATTTTTGATTCCTTGTCTGTTATGCTACTTTCGAGCTTATACTTAAACATGCTCCCTTTGGAAGCATTATTTATCTCTGCCTGTGCACTCTTTCCCTTTAATATTATTAGTTTATGAGTCCTTTTGGAATTTTCACGTGAAATTTCAAGTATTTTTGGAAGTTTTTTGAATGCCCTTGAAACTATATAATCTGAGTTTATTAGGCAGTGATTTATATCTTCATTAATGACTTCAATATTTATGTTTAATATTTCACCCATTTTTGTTAAGAAATTAGCCTTTAGAGGAGATTTTTCATATAATTTCACGTGAAAAGATGGGTTTTTATTAAATATAGCTAAAATAATTCCTGGTAAACCAGCACCTGACCCGAGATCAGCTAGTGAGGCATTCCTCTTAAATTCAATAAAAGGAACAATTTGAGCAGAATCTAGAATATGCCTACTCCAAATCTCATTTTCGGTAGATTTTCCTATTAAATTAAATTTTTTATTATATTTAAGTAAGTTTTCAACGTAAATATCTAATATTTTTATACTATTTGAAGAGAAGTTAAGCTTTTGAGAAAGGGCCTTCTTAACAGATATTTCGTCCATTAAGCAGAAACTCTATATTTTCTTTTCTTTATGTGGCCTAATAGTATAATTGCTGCTGCCGGTGTAACACCATCAATCCTTAAAGCTTGGCCAAGTGTTTTAGGCTTAACATTTATTAATTTAAACTTAACTTCATTGGAGAGACCGCTAAAAGAATTGTAGTCAATGTCTTCGGGTATAAGAATACTTTCGTCCTTTTTAAAAGAAGCAATATCATGGGACTGCTTCATTAGATATCCTGAATAATGAGCATCGTTTTCAACCTGATTATCTATGCTGTGTCCATTTTGGGTTATATCTGGCCAGATACCTCTAATGGTTTTCATATTTACTCCTTTTATACCAAGCACTAATAGTGCACTTCTTTTAACACCGTCCTTTGCAATCGTAATGGAATGTTTCGCAGCTTCGTTAGGAGAAATTATTTTTGATTTAAGTTCCTCGATAACTTGAGTTAATTTTTTTTGTTTAGAAATAAATAAATTTTTCCTATTTGTTTTTATAATATTTATCTTTAACCCTAAAGGCGTTAAACGTTGGTCTGCATTATCTGCCCGAAGAGACAATCTGTATTCAGCTCTTGAAGTAAACATACGATAAGGTTCTGCAACACCCTTCGTAATTAAATCATCAATCATCACTCCAATATAAGATTGAGATCTGCCCAAAATAAATTCATTTTGCTTTTTAACTTTAAGGGCCGCGTTAACACCCGCAATCAAGCCTTGCGCTGCTGCCTCTTCATAACCAGTTGTGCCATTAATCTGTCCTGCTAAAAACAAAGACTTGATTTTTTTTGTCTCGAGAGTTGCATTTAACTCTCTAGGATCAACATAATCGTACTCTATTGCATAACCTGCTCTTTTCATCTTTACGTGCTCTAAACCCTTGATATTAGCCAATATTTGAAGCTGAACCTCTTCCGGCAAAGATGTGGAAATACCATTTGGGTAAACAGTATTGTCCTTTAATCCTTCGGGCTCAAGAAATATTTGATGTCTTTCTTTTTCTTTAAATTTAACAATCTTGTCCTCTATAGCGGGGCAGTACCTTGGGCCAACTCCTTTAATATTGCCTGAGTACATCGCACTCTTAGAGATATTGTCACTAATAATTTTATGTACAACATTATTTGTATAGGTCATTCCACATTTAA
>MDSY01044074.1_pt1 | contig 11038 bp, 9 predicted proteins | sample 811131 | NCBI WGS metagenome assembly MDSY01 (sample SAMN05326643, study PRJNA326480) | marine metagenome | isolation source: seawater | place: Atlantic Ocean: South West | collected 2010
AAATGTATAATTACAGTGGAGCTATTCTTATAGCAGATGATTCTGATCAGCTAATATATGAAAAAAATATTCACATCATAAATAATTTTAAATATGATTTAAAGATTAATCATTTTAGATCTAAGAGTAATTTCTTTGAAGAGCAAAATAGAAGATATAATTTTACCAAATATTTTTCTTATAAAGAAATAGATACAGAGTATTATTCATGTACTAGTGATGATGATTTATTTTATGTAGACTTTGCTTATGACGCAATTAATTTTTTAGATAAAAATAATGACTATTCTGCAGTAACTGGCGCGGATATGAAACTTTACTTTGATGAAGATTTTAATATAAAAAATACTTATACTAAATGGTGGCCAGATTCTCATCATGAAGATTCACTAGATAGGTTAATGGACTATACTCATAATCCATCTGCAGCTTATTTGGGTGTTTGCAGAACATCAGCTCTTAAAGATATATTTGAATTAGAAAAAGAGAAAAAAACTTTTTGTTTTGTAAGGGAAATTAATGATCCTGGACTAGCAGATTTTGATATGGAAATACCTTGGATGGTTCAACTTTATATATCTGGAAAAATTGGAAGAATTGATAATAAGTTAAATAGTTTTAGGGGAGAGCATGCTGCAGAGGATAGGCAAACTTTAAATTATTTAGCAAAGCAAAGTAAAAATAATAAATCAAAAATATATGGCTCAATTATTCCAACATTAAATAATACCTTTGGTATTTCAGTAAAAAAAACCTATGAAGATTTTTATTTTTTGATTATGAAAAATTCAAAATATGAAAAAAATGTAGTAGAGGATGTGCTCTTAAGAGTTCTGTGGAAAATTATTACAAAGATTGATTACTTTCATGTATCTAATGGTGAAACCATTTTCGGTAAAAAATACCTATCTGATTTAAGATTATCAAAAATCCTTACATTGAGGCTTGTAAAAATTAAGAATAACAGCATCCTGGTCTGGGTAAAATTTTTTTTAAAACAAATTCAACGAAAGATTATTAATTTAACTTGGGGATTCAATAGAATAAAATTTAATAAAATTAAAAGAGAACATTTCAAAAAACATCAAAAAATTAGAAATATACTCAATAATTGAATTCTTTTGAAAAAATAAATTAATTGAAATAATTGATAAAAATGATTTATCAGTAGATATTATAAATATATAAAATGATAATTTCAAGAACACCTTTTAGAATCTCTTTTTTTGGAGGAGGTACTGATTTTCCACAGTGGTATAATGAGCACGGTGGTAAAGTTATTTCATCATGTATAAATAAATATTGCTATATTTCTGTAAGAGAATTGCCACCTTTTTTTAAACACAACTATAAACTTAGGTATTTTGAAACAGAGGAAGTAAAAAAAATTTCTATGATCAAACACCCAAGCATAAGAGAAACAATTAAATATTTAAATTTAAAAAATAATTTAGAGATTGTTCATAATGCTGATCTGCCTGCACAATCTGGACTAGGAGCAAGCTCAAGTTTTACGGTAGGATTAGTTAATGGGCTGGTTGCACTGCAGGGAAAAAGAATATCAAAAAAAAATTTAGCTATGAGTGCATTAAGAATAGAACAACAAAAGATAAAGGAATATGTTGGTTCTCAAGATCAGTTTGCCGCATCTTTTGGGGGATTTAATATTACAAATTTTAGTTCAAACAAAATAGAGGTATCTCCAGCTCCTACTACAAATAAAAACCTTAATATTTTAGAAAATAGTATTTTCTTATTATTTTCTGGATACCCTAGAGAGGCACAATTATTAGAAAAAAAAAAAATTGATAATATTAAAAAAAATTCTGAATTTTTAAAAAAAATTTTAGAAATTACAAACTTAGCAGAGAAAAAGTTATTTGACTCAAAAAATATTGTTTCAGATTTTTCTGAATTAATGGATAAATACTGGTGGTATAAAAAAAAACTATCTAACGATGTAACAAATCCAAAAATAGACAAACTAATAAATATCGCTCTTAAGAATGGAGCTTACTCAGCAAAATTATCTGGCGCAGGTGGTGGAGGATTTTTAATGTTTTTAATTGACCCTAAAAAAAAAGAACATTTAAAAAAAGTATTTAAGAAATATACTACAGTTCCAATTAGGTTTGAACATAATGGTTCTCAAATAATTTACTATCAGGATAATACATGAATCATCCATTGATGAATAACAACATTACTAATGATGATAATTTAAAAGTAATTAATTTTTTAAAAAAAAATCCTATTTTAACCAATGGTCAAAAGGTAAAAGATTTTGAAAAAAAATGGTCAAAGTGGCTTGGGGTAAAATATAGTGTTTTTGTTAACTCAGGATCTTCAGCAAACTTACTTTCAATTTCTTATTTAAAAACTCTTTTTAAAGACGGAGAAATTATCGTTCCTTCATTAACCTGGGTTTCAGATGTTACATCAATATTATATTGCAACTTTAAACCTGTATTTGTCGATATAAATTTAAATAATCTAGGTGCGATCACTAAATCAATTGAAAAGGCAATAAACAAGAAAACTAGAGCAATTTTTTTAACACACGTGCTGGGATTTAATGCTCTATCAACTGAATTACTTGCTCTCTTAAAAAAAAAAAATATTATTTTAATTGAAGATGTGTGTGAGTCATATGGGGCAAGATTTAAAAATAAAAAATTAGGTACTTTTGGCAATATTTCAAATTTTTCATTTTATTATGCCCATCATATGACAACAATAGAGGGAGGCATGATAAGCACAAATAATAATAAAATTTATCAAATTTTAAGAATAATGAGAAGTCATGGAATGTTAAGAGAAAGTAGTGATAAAAATTTTAAATTTAAAATACAAAAGAAATATCCATCTCTAAATAAAGATTTTTTATTTGCGTATCCAGGTTATAATTTTAGAAGTACTGAAATAAATGCTGTCTATGGGTTAAATCAAATTAAAAGACTAGATGTAAATAATAAATTTCGAATAAGAAATTTTGAATTTTTTTTAGAAAATTTAGATAAAGAAAAATATTTTACTAAGTTTTTAATTAAGGGGTCATGCAATTATGCTCTCATAATTATTTTTAATAAAAAATATAGAAATTTAAAATTTAGGTCAAAATTTGAGAAAGAGCTCTTTAAAAAAAGAATTGAGTATCGTAGAGGTTTAGCAGGGGGTGGAAATCAGGTTAAACAAGCTTATTTAAAGTTTTATAATAATAAGTTTAAAATTTCAGGAAAATTAAAAAATACTGAAATAATTCATAATTATGGTTATTATATTGGCAACTATCCTTCTTTGAAAAAAAATAAAATTTTGAATATTTGTAAAATTCTTAACAAGATCTAATAGATGAAAAAAATATTAATAACTGGTATTTCAGGAAGTGGAGGTAGTTATTTAGCAGAGCATTTGATTGAGAAAAAAAAATATTTTGTATATGGATTAACTAGAAGCAAAAATAAATCTAAAAATTTAGATAAAATCAAAAATAATAAAAAATTTAAATTATATTATTGTGATTTGCTTGACTTTAAAATGATAAAAAAAATAATTAAGAAAATTAATCCAAAAATTATTTTTCACCTTGCGGCAGATGCAGATGTGCATAAATCTTTCACAAAGCCATATTCAGTAGTTAGTAACAATGTAAACTCTACTTTAAATTTATTAGAAGCTTTAAGGGTTAATAATTATAAAGGCAGATTCATCATGTGTAGCACCTCTGAAGTATATGGAAATGTACCAGCAAATAAACAGCCAATTACAGAAAAAAATTCATTTAATCCAATTAACCCTTACGCAGTATCTAAAACTTTCCAAGATCAATTGTCATTAAATTATAAAAAAATTTATAATCTAGATATAATTATTACACGGATGTTTACTTATTTGAATGCAAGAAGAGGCAACCTTTTTGCTTCTTCGTTTGCAAGACAAATTGTAAATATTGAAACAAAAAAACAAAAAATTTTAAATCATGGTAATTTATCAAGTACAAGAACAATCCTAGATATTAGGGATGCTATGGAGGCATATCGTCTTGCTGCAGAAAAAGGTAGGTCTGGAGGAGTATACAATATAAGTGGAAATACCTCAATTACAGTCAGAAATTTTTTAAAAAAATTAATAAATAAATCAACGACCAAAATTAAAACTAAAGAGGATAAAAATCTAGTAAGACCAGTAGATATAGATTTACAAATATCTAGTTCTGAATTATTTAAAAAGGATACAGGCTGGAAAGAAAAATTTAATCTAGATGAAAGTATTAATTATTTGTTGAAAGAAACAAGAGGTCTTTTGAAATGAGAAAATATAAAATTTTAATAACTGGTGGCGCAGGTTACATTGGCTCTATGTTGTCAACTAAATTAGTTGAATTAGGTCATAGAGTAACTGTAATAGATAAACTAAATTTTTCAAAAAATTCTATTGCACATTTATTATATAGTAAAAATTTTAAATTTATTTATGGAGATGTAAGAAATAAAAAATTTTACAGAGAAAATATAAAAAATAATGATGTAATAATTCCTTTGGCTGGTTTAGTGGGAGCTAAACTTTGTGAAAAATTTAAAAAAGAAGCTATAGACGTAAATAAAAAATCTATTCGATTTTTAATAGAAAATATTAAAAAAAATCAAAAAATAATTTATCCGACAACAAATTCTGGCTATGGGATAGGGGAAAAAAATAAATTTTGTGACGAAAATTCAGAATTAAAACCAATATCCCTATATGGTAGAACAAAAGTTGAAGCTGAAAAAATAGTTATGGAGCATAAAAATTCAATCTCATTTAGGCTTGCAACTGTTTTTGGATATTCTTATAGAATGAGAACAGACTTATTAGTAAATAATTTAACACTGACAGCATTTAAAAAAAATGAACTTAAAATATTTGAAGGTCAATTTAGAAGAAATTTCATACATATCCAAGATATAGTAAAAGTGTTCATTTTTGCTTTGAATAATTTTAGTCGACTAAAAAATGAAACTTATAACGTTGGGCTTTCATCAGCAAATATTACTAAAATTCAACTAGCCAAGAAAATAAAAACTTTTTTACCTAAATTAAAAATCTTTAAAATTAAAAATATTAAAGACCCCGATCAAAGAGATTATTTTGTTAGTAACAAAAAAATTGAAAAAAAAGGTTTTAAAGCTAATATTGACCTTGAAACTGGTATTAAAGAGCTTATACAATTTTATAAGCATAATGATATTATCGTTAAGAATAACTATTAAGTTTCTCATAAATTCATATGTTGTTTAAAAATTTAAAGAATGTAAAAATAAATATATGAATTCTAATATTGTTAATTACGTAGAATTAAACAAAACAAAAAAAAGAGTTAATCTTTTAGAAGAAGTGCCCCTACAAGGACCTTTGTCAGTACACATTGAGCCTACAAATGTTTGTAATTTTAAATGTACGTTTTGTCCTGAATCATTTGATAATTATGAGATAAAAGCAGGTGGATTATTTCAGTTAAAGCCAGAAGATTATAAAATAATTGAAGATCAACTGGCAACAGTACCAAGGTTAAAAACACTTAATTTTTTTATGATGGGAGAGCCATTAGTAAATAAGAATTTAGTAAAATATATAAAGTCTGCAAGTGAAAGAAACTTAAGTGACTGGTACATGGTATCATCAAATGGAACATTATTGACTAAAGAAAAATACCAGGCACTTTGTGAAAGTGGCTTAGATTTTTTACGTATTTCAATATTTGGAAGTAATGAGGAGATACATTCTAAAAACACTCAAAGTAAAATTAAATTAGAAAAAGTAAAAGACAATGTTGCCAATCTTCAAAAATTTAAAAAAGAAAATAATTTTTCAAAACCTAGAACATTAGTCAAAATGATAGATTCAGGAGCTTTGGCAGAAAATAAAGAGTTTCTAGAAAACTTCACTGGCCTTGGAGACGAAACATTGCTTGAGCCTTTAACAAATTGGAACGATCCTGAAGAAGATAATCTTTCAAAAAGACATACAGATAACGTTTTAAAAAGTGACCATTATAAAAAAAGAAAAAAAAAAATATGCCCTTATCCTTTTTACAGCATGGTAATACATTCTGATTTAAAAGTATCTGTTTGTTGTGTTGATTGGGAAAAAAAGACTTTAATAGGAGACTTGAGGAAAGAGTCTCTCCTGGATATTTGGAATGGAAAAAAATTAAGGGATATGCAGGTAAAACATATTCAAGGTAAGAAAAATGATATTGAAGGATGTAAAAACTGCACATATCATCATACGGCAATTGATAATATTGATGAGTTAAAGGAAGATGATTTTTTAAGTAGATGTAAATAATTCTATTTTTAATATAATTATTTATTCATTGTGTGTTTCAAAAAATGATATTTATTATTGTCTATCTTAAATGTTTTTTTAATTAACTTATAAAAATAGTCATTGCTGTTAAAAATTTCATTGTAGCCCATATATTTTGTAAATGTTAATATTGAGCTATTTCCTCTTTTAACTATAGCTAGCCAATCATAATTTTTTTTTTTAATCTTATTTTTTTTTAATAACCATTTTAAAGCATATAAAACATCATATAAATTTGTGTTTTTATAATTTGAGTGCCATCCACCAATATAAAAACAATAATCTTTAAAAATCATTTTTTGCTGCCAAAAAAAAATAATTTTATTTTTTTTAGTTTCGCAAAAATATATTTCTCGTTTGTTTTTAAACCACCAAGTATAATGATCTAAATTTGAAATTTTTTTACTATTTAACATTTTATCTCTATTGAAACTAAGATTTCTAGAGTCTAAGTAGCAATTAATTTTATTTAAATTTATTTTCTTAATTTTCATTTAAAATTATATTGGCAATTCTTTTACCACCTAATTTATCCAGATTAACTTCTTTATTTTTATATAAATTTTTAATTTCTTTATTTTTTTTTAATAACAAGGCAATTAATTTTGTAAGTTTTTTTGAATTTAGGTCTTCTTCTTCTACAAAGAAATGATGTCCTAGTTTTTCCATATCAGAATTATTATTATGTTGATTTTTAGTATTTGTAAAAAAAATCGAAAGAGTATTTAAATAGCTCATTTCGTAGATAGCATTACCCTTTGAACCGACGAATATACTTATTTCATTCAAATATTTTTCGATGAATAATTTTTTATAAATAACGCAAATATTCTTATGTTTTTTTTCTAAATCAATAATATACTTATAGTTCTTAGAAAAAATACCCACACAGATATATATTTTAATTGTTTCTTTAATTAAATTTTTGATTAGTTTTTTTATATTGTTAAAATCAAAACTATTTCCAAAATTAAGCATCACTATCTCTTTTTTAATGCAGTTCTTTTTTAAATTTTTTCCAAGAATACAATACTTATTTCCAATTAGTAATTTTGTATTTTTCTTATTTAGTTTTTTTGACTTTTTAAAAATATAATTTTCAGTGTTCATTTTATAATTTATATAAATATCTGCATAAAATTTTCGATTACATAAATCATCAATTACTATTAGTTTTTTTGTAAATTTTTTAACTATCTTATGCCATTTATTTCCAAGTCTATAATCATCGGCTATAATAATTGGCTTATTATTTATACTTATAATCTTAACAAATTTTTTTGCATCTAATTGCTCGGATGTATATTTTTCATTTTCATTATATAAAGAAATGAAGTGACAATCTTTGACTTCACGAATTTTTTGAAAAACATCTGATATATGGTCAACTACAAAGCTTATTTGAGTCTCATTATTTTTATTTTCAAAAATTCTTAAAATTCTTAAAATGTGCCCTAAACCAATATTTTTGTTGGAATCAACTCTTACAAATATATTTTTTTTTACTTTTTTAAATGTTCCCATTTTAATCTTGAGCCAGTTTTAATAAATTTCACAGATTCTTTATTTAAAAAAGTATTATAATATTTTGGATGCATTCCAAATGAAGGTCGGATTGATCCAATATTTTTTTTTGAAAATTTTTCACCTTTTTTAACATCTTTTATTACGTAGATGGATCTTCTACCGTTTAAATTTATTTTAGATGATTTAGAAATTTCATAGTCAATTTTTCCTGTGGCAACCTCATTGTTTCTAATTATACTTATCATTTTTTTAAAATCACTTACGCCTAGTGAAAAAAAACTATCCACTGATTTTTTGTTCTTTAGCATAACGTGCTTTTCGATCATACATGCACCCATAGAAGCCGCATGAACTGTCAGATTAAAGCCCTCTGTATGATCTGAAAATCCTGACAAGCATGTAAATTTTTTACTAATGTCATTCATTGTAGATAAATTTACTTCATTTGCTGATGTAGGGTATGATGACGTACATTTTAGTAAGATAAGATTTTTATTTTTTTGTTTTTTAACAGTTTTTACTGCAATATTTAAATCAGAAAATGTCGCCAGTCCATTTGATATAATTATAGGTTTTTTTGTTTTTGCAACCTTTTCAATTAAAGGTATATCAGTAATTTCTGGTGATGCTATTTTGTAAGCGGGACAATTCAACTTTTCTAACATAGTTAAACTTTTTTCATCAAAAACTGATGCAAAAACTATAATTTTATTTTTTTTACAAAATTTAAATATTTTTGGATACCAATTAAATGGTGTTTGTGCTTTTTTATATAGTTCATATAATGTTTTATATTTTGACCATGTATTGTTTCTATTGATCCTAAAGTCTTTACGATTACTATTTAATGTAATTGTTGATGCCTCATAAGCTTGAATCTTAATTGCATCCACACCAGAATTTTTAAGATCTTTAATTATTTTTTTTAAGATTGATAGTTTACCGCAATGATTTGCTGAAATTTCAGCAACAATAAAACATCTTTTTTTTGAAATAATTTTATTTGATATTTTAATTGTATGGTTAAATTTCATTTTTTGTTTACTCGTAGTTACTTTTTAATTAAATTCTTTAATAAATTTAAAAAATTTTAATTAGAATGTTAAATAATAAAATATTAATAACTATTGTTACACCATTTTACAATGCAAAAAGTTTATTAAAAGCTCATATTTATAATATACAAAGTTTAATCAAACACCCTTCTGTAGAAATTATATATGTTGATGATGGATCGGATGATAATGGATTTAAATATTTGAAAGAAAAAACAGATAACTTACACAATATAAAAATTTTAAGATTTAATAAAAATAACGGTCCTGGAATTGCTCGGAATATTGGAATAAAAAAAGCAAAGGGAAATTTTATTTTATTTTTGGATATAGATGATCGGTTATTTTTAACTGGTTTCAATAAATTACTTCAACATATTAAAAAAAATTTAAATTGTGATTTATTTTTTTTTGATTATGTAAAAAAAAGTAAAAAAGCTCAAATAAATTTATCTAAAAAAAAATTTAATAAAAATAAGTTAATAAAATTATTTTTACGAACTGAATTAGATATGTGTCCAAATTTTTATCTTTATAAAAAACAATTTCTATTAAAAAATAAAATTTTTTTTCAGAAAGGTTTTTATGAAGATATTTTGTTCGTTTTAAAAGTATTTATTAATATTAAAAAGAAAAAGCATTTAAATGAAAAGGTATATAAAAAAAACTTTAATAAAAGATCTATAACAAATACTTTTTCAGATAAACATATTAAAGATTTTATCCAATCTTCTTTTTCTAAAAATGATTTGTTTTATAAAAATATTTATAATAAGTTCAAATATATCTATAAGTCAGATTTACAGTATGGATTGAGAGGCGATTATCTCTTCACACATAAATTATTATATAACTGTAAAAAGACAAGAACTACGGTAAAAATGATAGATAACTCTTATAAAAAAATTATTAATGAAAATTTTTATGCTCTAACAACCTATGATAAGACTGTTAAAAAAAAGCTATTTTTAAAATAATAAACAAAGTTATGAAATATAAATCATGTAAAGATTTGGAGGGCTCACTTTATGTTGCGCCAAATGAAGTTCGTTCTTGTTGTCAAAGATTTTTTTATAAAGGAAAAATGCGAGGTGATGCTAAACTTATAGAAATACGAAATGAAGTTACGCCAACATCAAAAGACATAAGAGAATCAAGAAAAAAAATTTTTAATCAAATTCAAGAAAATAAATCTGAAAGCTGTAATGGTTGTCCATTTCTTTATGAAACAAAAAAAAAACCAGATTTTGATTCAGAAATTAATCATCTATCTATTGAGCATCACTCTGTTTGTAACTTGAGATGTAACTATTGTAGCGAAACATATTTTGGAGGTAAAAGATCTAAATATAATGTAGTAGAATTTATAAAATATCTTAGTGAGGCTAACTCTTTTAATAACTGCAAACAAGTTGTATGGGGTGGGGGAGAACCTACTCTAGATAAATCATTTGAATTAATTATGAATGAAATTGATAGATATGCTAATCCCAATATATATCACAGAGTTTTTACTAACTCAGTGAGATATCATAATTCAGTAACAAAATTTTTAGAAGAGGGTAAAATCAAAATTGTAACAAGTATTGACGCAGGAACAGAACAAACTTTTAAACTAGTTAGAGGTCGTGATAAATTTTATAATGTTTTTGAAAACTTAAAAAGATATTCTGAGGTTAATCCACATAGTGTTACAATTAAATACATTTTAACAGAACAAAATTTAAACGAAGACGAACTAAGAAATTTTGTAACAAATTGTCTAAAGTATAAACTAGATAATTGCTGCTACCAGATTAGCATGAATTATAAATATCAACATTTAGAGCTTACATTGTTAAAATCAATAGCTTATTTGATGGGTATGTTTAAAGCTAATGGTATTGATAAATTTTTTTGTGATGATCATATTGCTGCAAGATTTAAAAAATTAACAACTAAAGAAAAGATAATTATTAAAGATTATTTAATTAAGAAAAAAATTAAAAATGTTTTATTGGATGATGATGGAATTAATAACTTAAATATATTTGGAGCAGGGGATATAGCCGAAAATATACTCAATAAATCTTCAATACAAAAAAAAATTAATAATATTGAAATTTTTG
>MDSY01053496.1_pt1 | contig 11036 bp, 14 predicted proteins | sample 811131 | NCBI WGS metagenome assembly MDSY01 (sample SAMN05326643, study PRJNA326480) | marine metagenome | isolation source: seawater | place: Atlantic Ocean: South West | collected 2010
CAAACAATGAAGGAGTTCCGGCCGTATTTGATGGTGTTGGAAAAAATACTTTTCAAGGTTCTTTAGCATGTCTTAAGACGAGAGGAATGATGGTAAGTTTTGGAAATGCATCTGGACCATTAGATCCAGTTAATGTTCCAAAAGATATTCAACCAAAAGGATTGTATTTAACTAGACCTTCAATTGGTCAATACTTTACAAATAGAAAAGAGCTTCAAGCTGGTGCAGACACAGTTTTTGAAAAAGTTAAATTTGGAAAAATTAAGGTTAAGATTTCAATAGAATACGATCTGGCAGATGCAAAACAGGCTCATGAGGATTTAGAGTCAAGAAGACTTACAGGACCTGCAATTTTAATTCCTTAAAATATAAAATTATAAATCTTTTTTCATCGAGTCCATATCGCTTAAGTGATATTTAAGAGCTTGATTTGAAAGCCGTATCTCCTGTAAAAATAAAAAAATTGAAATAATCATACACAAACAACAAGCTGCGAAGATTATTCTAGCTAACTGAAGTTGATCCATATAAAGCATTAAAACTGTTGACATATTAAAAAGAAATCCAAAAGCTGCGAAACCCATTGTATATTTTAATAAATTAGTTCTGTTATTTAAAACATGAAGCTGATTTTCCCACTCTGGAGGCGTGCGTTTATCAAAAATAAGCTGATCGTGAAGTTTTCTTATTAATCCACTTAACGTGTGAAACCTATTGCTATACATAGTCATCATTAGAGGTATTGCTGGAAACATTAAAGCAGCAACTGTGTAATCTATATCCATATCGAATCAAATTGATTATGAAGGTAGTGTTTGATATTTACAAGTCATAAATCGAAATGAATCAATTAAAAACATTTATACAGCTAACAAGACTCGACAAACCAATTGGTTTCATGCTGCTTTTCTGGCCCTGCAGCTGGGGTCTAGCGTTTGCGTATAATTTTGATAAAGACCATGAAATATTCATTTATTTTCTATTATTATTTTTTTTGGGTTCAGTTTTGATGAGAAGTGCAGGATGTATTGTTAATGATATTGTCGATAAAAATATTGATAAGAAAGTTAAAAGAACGAAAAATAGACCTATAGCTTCTGGTAAAATAGGTATTCAAAAATCAATATTTTACGCAATATTTCTTTGTGCTGTTGCCTTTGTGATTTTAATTCAATTTAATAATCTTACAATTTTTTTAGGTTTGGTGTCTATGTTATTGGCCTTTTCCTATCCATTCATGAAAAGGATAACCTACTGGCCACAGTTATTTCTTGGACTTACGTTTAACTGGGGTATAATTATGGCTTGGACTTCTATTAACAATGAAATTTCAATAGAAATATTGTTGCTTTATCTGTCGGCCATATTTTGGACATTGGGTTATGACACGATATATGGCACTCAAGATATTATCGAAGATGAAATAATAGGAGTAAAATCAACCTCGATAAAATTTAAGAAAAATATAAAAACATTTGTTACTTTTTGCTATTTTCTTACTTCTGTTATAATAATTTTCTTATTTTACAACCAAATGCAAATAAACTATTTCACAATATTCACTTTTATGTTTATTTTAAGTCTAATTTATCAAGTAAAAATTTTTAGCTTAAAGAAACCAAAAAAATCTTTGTATGCATTTAGATTAAACAATTTATCTGGTTTTTTTCTATTTTTAGGAATTTTAGGTTCATCTAATCAGTTAAATTTATAATGCCATTAAAAGAAGTAACAGAAATTTTAAAAAGACTTTTTCACACTTATGTGAAACATTATTTTACAAGACTTCTTTTTGCACTTGGATTATCATTGGTTGTTGCTGGCAGTACAGCTTCAATCGCTTGGCTTTTAGATCCTGCTGTCAGGATTATTTTTATAGAACAGGATCAAACATACAAATACTTAATACCTTTTCTAATAGTATTGGCTTTTTTTGCAAAAGGAACTTCACTTTACTTTGCTAGAATTAATGTAATAAAAGTTGGTGCATGGATAGGAGGCAAACTACAAAAACAGCTGGCAAATAAAATTTTAACCTCAGATATTCAACAGCTTGATAATAAGCATTCTGGAAAATATATCGCAAATGTTCTTTACGATTCTGGTTTAGTTGTAAATTTAGTAAGTACAGCAGTTCTTAATATTATGAAAGATAGCGCAACATTAGTTGCGCTTGTCTATGTCATGTTTTATCAAAATTGGAGACTGTCATTGTTTGCGATAATTATGATGCCTTTAGCTGCTATTTTTGCAAAAAGCTTGGGTAAAAGAATTGGTAAGGCAACTGGTGAGAGTGGAGTTATTGCTGGAAATTTAACAACATTTTTGTCAGAAATTATTCGTGGATCAAGAATGATTAGGATCTACCAGGCAGAAAAAAGAGAGAATCTAAATGCCGTTGAAAGTATAGATAAGATGATTAATAAAGAAATTAAAGTTTCTAGTATAATGATAAGAGCAACTCCGATAATGGAAATTTTGACCGGTATAATGATTGCCGGATTTATTTTTTACTCCGGAATACTTATTGCAGCAGGTGAGCTTGAAATTAATAACTTTTTCTCTTTTTTAACAGCTATGATGCTCGCTTACCAACCGATAAGATCTTTGGCCACTATTAATATGCTAGTGTATTCAGGGTGTGCTGGGGCCAAAAGAGTGTTTGCTGTTTTAGATGAACCTATACAAATAAAAAATAACCCAAGTCTTCCGGATCTTGTTATTAAAAAATCAGACATTGAGTTTAGAGATGTAAATTTTAAATACGAAACGACAAAAGAGAAAGCTATCCAAAATGTAAGTTTTAATATCAAGGGTGGAACAATGTCAGCATTTGTTGGACATAGCGGGGCAGGTAAAAGCACTATAATAAATTTAATTCCTAGATTCTACGACCCTCAAACAGGAAAAATTCTTATAGATAATCAGGGTACCAATGATGTGAATTTAAATTCCTTAAGAAGTAACATTTCTTTAGTAAGTCAAGATGTGATTTTGTTTGATGCTACAATCAAAGAAAATATTGCTTACGCAAACCCTAAGGCAAATGATGAGGATATTGTAAAAGCTTGTGAGTTTGCTGCTGCTGATGAATTCATAAATAAACTACCAGATAAATACGACACTATGATAGGAGAAAATGGCATTAGACTTTCAGGAGGTCAAAAACAAAGGGTATCAATAGCTAGGGCAGTTTTGAAAAACTCACCAATAATATTGCTTGATGAAGCAACTTCTTCTTTAGATGCCGACTCAGAGGAGATTGTCCAGAACGCAATAAACAACTTAACTAAAAACAAAACGACACTTGTTATTGCTCATAGACTATCCACTATTCATAATGCTGAAAAAATTTTTGTAATAAAAGAGGGTTCATTGATAGATTCTGGAAACCACGCCAAGTTAATAGATAGCTGTGAAGAATATAAGTCTCTCTATCAAAAACAATTGAAGTAAGCTAAATGTTTTTATTTTATCGATTTATAACTACAGTTCTTTACCCGGTATTTATTCTAATAATTTACTTAAGAGTATTATTTGGTAAGGAAAATATTGAGAGTTTTAAAGAAAAAGTATTTTCTTCAAAGAAAAAAAGGTTTGAATCTGAAAAAAAAATAATATGGTTTCACGGTGCGAGTATTGGTGAAATACAGAGTATAATTCCAATAGTTAATCATTTAATAAAAAATAACAGTGAAATAAGAATTTTAATAACAACAATAACTCTGAGTTCAGGAGAAATGATTTTAAAAGAGTTCGAATCTAATCAAAATGTAACCCATCAATACTGTCCTTTAGATGTTCCTTATTTAACGACAAATTTCTTAAAGTATTGGAAACCTAGTTTAGTTGTTTTTATTGACTCAGAAATTTGGCCAAACTTTATATTTAAAATAAAAAAAGAAAATATACCTTTGGCTTTGATAAACGGTAGAATTACAAAAAAAACTTTTAACAAATGGAAGTTTATTAACAATTCCGCAAAGAAAATATTTTCAAAATTTGATTTATGCTTAGCTTCAAGCAATGAATCTCATCAACATCTACATAATTTAAATGCAAAAAATATTAAATTTTTTGGAAACCTTAAGTTTATTTCTAACGTTAAAAATAACAGTGCTCTAAATAAATCTTTAAAAAATTATTTAAATGGGCGAAAGGTGTGGTGTGCTGCCAGCACTCACAGACAAGAAGAGCTACTATGTCTAGAAGCTCATAAAATAATCAAAGGAACTTACAGAGACATTGTGACTATAATAATACCAAGACATATAGATAGAATAAAAGAAATTTTTAATATGTGTAAAAAATTACAACTAAAAACTCAAATAATTACTGGTGATGAAAAAATATCAAATAACAATGAAGTTATTTTAGTCAATTCTTTTGGAAATCTTGAAAAATATTACAGTTGTTGCAAAAGTGTTTTTATAGGAAAATCTTTAAACAAAAAGTTAATTTTAGTAGGTGGTCAAAATCCACTTGTGCCAGCTAGACTCGGGTGTAAAATTTATCATGGTCCATACGTTTATAATTTTCAAGAAGTTTACAGCTTTCTAAAACAAATTGACATAGCTACTCAAATTGCCAACGCTAATGAATTGGTAGAAAAAATAATTAATGATTTTAAAAATACAAATAAAAACACTAATACAAATGTTGAAAAGATTAACAGTTATGGGAAAGATATATTAGAAAAGACTATTAAAGAATTGAAAGAATTAATTTAAATGAAATTACTTAAGCCCCACTTTTGGGATTCTAAAAAACTTATTTTTGTGCCATTGTGTCTGCTTCTTTATCCAGTGTCTCTTTTGGTACAATTATTTATTTTTTTAAAAAAAATACTTAACAAAAATGAATTAAACATGAAAATTCCCGTTATCTGCATAGGTAATATCTATGTTGGTGGAACTGGAAAAACACCCCTTGTTCTAGAAGTATATAAAATATTTAAAAAAAAAGGCTTAAATTCTGTCATAATTAAAAAGCTACACTCCAACCAATAAGATGAAATAAATTTAATTAAATCTAAAACCAAAAATTTGATTGTAAGCAAAGAAAGAAGAGACGGAGTGTCTCTGGCTAAAAAAAAAAATTATGATTGCGTGATTTTAGATGACGGTTTGCAAGACTATTCAATTAAAAAACATTTAAAGATAGTTTGTTTTGGCAATCAGTTAGAAGGTAATGGCTGGACCTTACCTTCTGGTCCATTGAGAGAACCGTTTAAATCAATTAAGGGATCACATATAATCGTCATCAACACTCCAATGGGCAAACCCAATAAGAAGTATGACTATAAAATAAAAAAAATTGACCCTAAAATAAAAGTTTTTTACTCAAAATATCAACCAGATTTAAAATTAATTAAAAAATTTAAAAAAAAGAACACACTTGCTTTTGCTGGTATTGGAAATCCCATTAATTTTTTTAGCTTACTTAAAAAACATGGATTAAATTTAAAAAAACAAATAAGATTTCCTGATCATTATAATTATTCAAAGGAAGAGCTAATAAATATAATAAAAGATGCTGGTAATAATAATTTAAATATTATTACTACTGAAAAGGATTATTATAGAATAAAAAAGTTTGGATTAAAAAAAATAAGATTTATACCTGTGTCAGTAAAAATTAATAAAGAAAAAAAATTTATTAATGAAATAACGAAGCTAAAAAATGAAAATATTTAAATATTTTATAGAAGCAATACTAATATATATTTTTTTTATAGCAATCAAAATACTAAGAATAAATTTTTCTAGAAAATTATTTTCTTATATTTTTAATAAGATCGGTCCACTAATCAAATCCAAAGATGTAATTGATGAAAATTTAGAAAATATTCTTGGAAGTTTAGATCATAACAATAAGCACAAAATAATTTCTAAAATGTGGAACAATTATTCAAGCACATTTGTTGAATATTTGTTTCTTAATAATTTCAAAAAAAACAATCAACATATTGAAATAAAAGGTGAAGAAATTCTAAATAAAATAATCCTAACTAACAAACCTGTTATTTTTATTTCTGGTCATTTTGCTAACTTTGAACTTATGTCAATGGAGTTAACAAAAAGAAAAATTAAATTAGCGACAATTTACAGGCCATTAAACAATTTTTTTTTAAATCCTTTTATGGAATATGTAAGGAGAAAATATGTATGCCACAATCAAATAAAAAAAGGTATTGCCGGTATTAGAGACGTGGTTGAATATATTAAAAATAACCACAGTGTGGCTTTAATGGTTGATCAAAGGGTAAGCGAAGGGAAAAAATTATCTTTTTTTAATAAAGATGCGTTAACGACTACATTGCCAGCACAATTAGCTTTAAGATATAAATGCGATATTGTTCCAATATATATTTTTAGAAAACCGAACGATTATTTTGAAATGGAAGTTTTTGAACCTATTAGTGTCTTAAATAGAAGTGAAACCGAAATAGATAAATTAGAAATTTCCTTAAAAATAAATCAATTAATAGAGCAAATGGTGCTTAGAGACCCTTCTCAATGGATCTTAACGCACAATCGTTGGAAATAAATTTTATTTTTGTTCTTTTAGTTGTTCATATCTCAGCTTTACCTCTGCGGGTGAAAAATAAGCTTCTTGTAATTCAACATTCCAATAATTTAGGTCTTTTATAAGAATTTTTTTATTAGAAACTGCGCAAATAACATGGTCTCCCTCTTTTATTATATCGAAAGAGTTGGTCATATAATTTAGCTTTGCAACTTTTTTATTCATATATAAAAATAATGTATATAATATAATTTTTCATATGAATATTGCTATATTAGGAAGTGGAGGAAGAGAGCATGCTATTTGTCAAAAAATATTAGAGTCTAGGCAAATTGATAGAGTATTTTGCATTCCTGGAAACGCAGGTACGTCTGTTATTGCAACAAATTTAAACGTAGATTTCCTAAATTTTAAGGCCCTAATAGATGTTATTAAAAAAAAGAAAATCAAATTAGTGATTGTCGGCCCTGAAGAACCGCTTGTAAAAGGAGTTGTGGATTTTCTTAAAAAAAGAAAAGTTAGGGTTTTTGGGCCCAATAAATACGCTTCCAAATTAGAAGGCTCTAAAGCGTTTATGAAAAAAATTTGTAAGGAAAAGAAAATTCCAACAGCAAATTTTAAGATATGTAAAAATAAATCAGAAGTTATAACTTTTTTAAATAAAAGTAGCCTACCAATTGTGGTGAAAGCAGATGGTCTAGCTGCTGGTAAAGGTGTAACGATTTGTAAATCTAAAAAAGAAGTAATAAACAGATCTAATGAAATTTTCTTAGGAAAATTTAAAAGCTCAAAAAAGTTAATTTTAGAGGAATTTTTAGACGGGGAAGAAGCTAGTTATTTTGTTGTTGTAGATGAAAAAAATTTTTCTTTCTTGGGAACAGCTCAAGATCACAAGCGCGTTGGAGAAAGAGAAACTGGACCTAATACGGGAGGTATGGGTGCCTATTCACCTTCGCCTATTATAGATAAGGGTGTAGAAAAAAAAATAATAAATAAAATAATTAAACCAACTTTATTATACCTAAAGGAGAAAAATCATCCTTATACCGGGTTTCTTTATGTTGGTCTCATGATTAAAAATAAAAATCCTTATTTAATAGAATACAATATTAGAATGGGAGACCCAGAATGCCAGGTTATACTTCCAAGGTTAAAAACAAACTTGTTTGATATAATCAATATGAGTTTGAACAATAGACTTAAAAGATTAAAAATTAAATGGAATAAATCTAAGTGCATGACAGTAGTTCTTTGCTCAAAAGGCTACCCTAATAGTTATAAAAAAAATTTAAAAATTAATAGTTTGAAAAATATTTCACTAGATAATAAAACAAGCATATTTCATGCAGGAACTTCCTATGTTAAAAATAACTTAGTCTCTACGGGTGGTAGAGTGTTAAATATTACTTCGATAGGTAACAATTTGTTTTATGTAAGAAAAAAGATTCATAAAATAATAAAAAAGATAAATTTTAAATTTGGTTTTTATAGATCTGATATAGGCTGGAGAGTTATTAAAAAGCCATGAGAATAATAAGTGGTGATCTTAAAGGAAAAAAAATTCTTCTTTCTGAATCAAAAAAAACAAGACCGCTAAGAGACCTAGTTAAGGAAAGTATATTTAATGTTATTAATCATTCCAAATTAATTAGTGTAGAGCTGTCTAACTCACATGTGTTAGATTTATACTCTGGAATTGGATCTTTTGGGTTTGAATGTATTTCACAAAAAGCTAAGAAGGTTGTTTTTGTAGAAGAAGACAGACAAGCACTATCACTTTTAAATAAAAACTTAACAAACCTGTCCGTTAAAGATAAAATTCAAGTATTTGATGGAAAAGTTGAAGATTATCTGAATCAAAACATTATATCAAAGTTTAATATTTTTTTTTTCGACCCTCCATTTACAGATATAAATTATTTAAATAATATAAAAAGAATTAAAGAAATGGGTATTTATACTAAAAATAATTTAGTCATTGTTCATAGAGAGAGAAAATCATTCGAAAAATATGATCAGATTTTTAAAACAATATCTACAAAGAATTACGGTAGATCAAAAATAATATTTGGAATTTTTGTTTAACTTAAATTTTTTTTTGTAAGCAACTTAATCTCCTCAACGGCGGGCTGATCGAAGGCATTAACACCTATTAATTTTGCTATCATTGTGACCTCGATAATAAAATGAGCAAATAATTCACCTAATACTTCCTCATTTATTTCATTAACTTCAATCTCTCTATAAGGAATTTTTTTTCTTTTCAAAACTTTAGTAAATGCATTTTTTTGAGCAATTTTTATTTCATTTAATTCTTTATTGCTATAACAACTAAACTCTTGTCCAAAAAGATTTTGCATAATTCTTAATTTTTTATTTGCATTGCTGCTTAGTACATAAAATATTTTATCTTGAGGACCGTCTAAATAAAGCTGCAACATACTATGGTGATCTTTTGGTGCAGGAGAAAATACTGGCATCAAACCTCTTTTTTTCTTACCGAGACTTTCTGCAATTAATTGCTGGCACCAAAATACAAAATTATCTAATTCAGGGCAGTAATTAAAAAAAATAACTGAATTTATTTTTTTTGATAAATAAATTTGAGAAATTTTAGAAATACTCTTGGCTAAAAACAATCTTTGTGATTTTTTCATGAAGAATAACAAATTTTTCCTAATTTTTGAAATGCTTAGCCCCATGAGATAAGCGGGTACCATTCCAACTTCAGATAAAACAGAATAACGACCTCCTATAAAGTTTTTATGCTCTATCGTTAAAATTTTTTTCTTTTTTGAAAACTTATTTAAAGCATTTTGTTTTTTTTCTGTAATTACAATTGTATTTAATGAATTTAATTTATTTTTTTTTATTAAATTCAAATTTGTGAGTGTTTCTATAGTATTGCCTGATTTTGAAACAACAATAAAAAGATTATTTTTTGATATTTTATTCTTAGAAAAGTTTTCAATTTGGCACTGGTCTAAATTATCGAAAAAAATTATTTTTTTTTTTATTTTGTGATGTAAAAAAGAATAAATTGCTTTTGTTCCTAGTATGGATCCGCCCATACCGATAATAATTATTTGTTTAAATTTTCTAAATTTTTTAAGTTCTGAAGTATTTAAATTTAATTTAAAGCTTTTGCTAAAACTATGAAAAATATCTTTTTTTTTATTTATCTCTTTCAAAATTTTTTTTAAGGAATTATTTATAGTAGAAATATTATTTCTTGTTTTTTTTTGGTCTAGAAACTTATTTGGAATATTGTTTTTATATTTTATCTTTTCTTTTTTCACTATTTAATCTTTTTTAAAATTGAACTTTCTGTAGAAGTTGTAATATTTTTATTGTTTGTATTTTTCTTTTTAACCTTAAGAATTTTTTGTAGTTCATTATTATTTTCTTTTTCTATGTTGTTGTCTTTGCCTGGAACGGGCACAACTCTAAAGTCTGGTGGTTGAGTTAATGGTGCTCTTTTTTTTATTAAATATTGATCTGTCCCAGTACTCTTTTCATTTCTCATCACTTCACCTACTTCGCCAAGTGAAGAACACCCGCTTAACGTTGAATTCAATAAGAACAAACAAATAATAAATTTTTTCATCTTCATTTTTTTTTATAAGATATTTCTTTGAGTAAAAGCAAAATTACACCTAAAGAAATAAATATATCCGCTATATTAAATGTAAACCAGTGATAATTATCTATGTGAAAATCAATAAAATCTGGCACTGCAAAATATGTAATTCTATCATATAGATTGCCCAGCGCACCTCCAATAATCATACTATACAAAAATTTTTCATACACATTTCCTCTAAAAGCAAAAATTAAAAGTATTAAGATTACCAAAAATATAAATAACGAAACTAAGTGATAAAATATATTTGCTTCTAAGTTAAATAAGCCAAAACCTATGCCGGTATTCCACACAAGATCATAATTCAAATAGTCATTTATAAATAAACTATTTGTATTACTCTGATTGTTTATAATTTTAATTTTTGAGAATCTATCAAGAAAAAATATTAACAAAATTAATATCAAATTAAATATATTATAAACTGTAAAGTTTTTTTTTAGCCGTTCATTTTTAAAAATATTTGAAGTATTCATTTTCTTTAAGAAATACCTTTAATAACATTTTCACATCTTTCACATTTATTTTCTAATATTTTCCAACATCTTTCACATTTTGTACCTTCAGATTTTTTAACTATTATTTTTGTTTTATCTTTCTCGTCTTTGTTTTTAAATTTCTTTGCTTTAGATGTTATAAAATATTCCGCTAAATCAAGACCTTCCATTAATTTAAAGTTTTCACTATTAGTATAAATTTCAATTTCTGCCTCTAAACTTGATCCTATTTCTTTGTTAGATCTTTTTTTTTCGATTGCAATATTTGCTTCTTGTTTTGTTTTAAAAAGCTCTTTCCATTTTTTATCAAGCTCATCATTTTTCCATCTTTTGGAATATTTATAAAAATTGTTTCATGTATGCTTTCA
>MDSY01125406.1_pt1 | contig 11035 bp, 13 predicted proteins | sample 811131 | NCBI WGS metagenome assembly MDSY01 (sample SAMN05326643, study PRJNA326480) | marine metagenome | isolation source: seawater | place: Atlantic Ocean: South West | collected 2010
CAGCATTCGATAAAAACCATACCATTGGCTTTTTACCAATTGCAGCTAACACAATTGTAGGTGTGCTAGTTTCTGTAAGTATCATTAGTGCTGCGAATCTAAAAAATCAAAAAGCATTTAAATGGCTCATATTTGGTGTGGCAGTAATGCTGCCTAGTGCGGCTATCTTTTTAATGAAAATAAACCTATTTCAATGGTTTGACAAAGGGGATTTATCTCACGTCTTTATGACAGTGGGAATAGGTCTATATTATGTAGGACTTCAGAAAATTAATACGGAAGGAAAACCTTTTGGTCTAGCGCTGAATCGTTAATAATGAAGACTCAGTAACATCATTTCCATTCAAATCTTTAGCAGAAAAATAGTAGAGATAAGTGCCTGAAGGTGCAGGCTCTCCATTCAACATACTTCCATCCCATTGGAAATGAGCATCATCTGACTTGAATACCGGTTGATTCTGCTGGTTTAAAACAATGATCTGAAACTCTAGCTTTTCTCCCATTTGAATCTCAAACAAGTCGTTCACACGATCTCCGTTTGGTGTGAAGATATTCGGCAAAACTATGCTTTCTTCAACAACAGTTTGCGTTTCTTCTATAGCATCAGAAACTTCTTCAATTGGCTCATCTGCCTGGGAAGAAGCCCCATCAGTTATCGAAGGCTGATTAGAAAGAATTTCAGAAACCTGGGGAGACACAGGGCTTGTGCTTTCAGCAGCTATTTCTTCTACATCTGCATATTTAGCTTGACTTTGAGAAGGAGTTGACACAGGCAAGCTTTCGTTTGTGGTAATCGCTTCAGATTGAGTTAGCTGAATAATTTCATTAGAATTTACCTTTTCTAATGAAATCGACTTTGATTTGGAAAGCTTAATTTCTGGAGATGTGCTTTCCTGAATATCAGAGTCTATGGTTTCAGAAGAAATGGACTCATCTAAATCCTTTTCTTGTAAAACGATTTTTTGTATAACTTTTACTGGTTCGGATTCGTCGGGGGACATAAACAGAAATCCTGCCACACCCACTGCTGAAACACCAACAGCCACGGCCGCAACTTTGAGAAACGAAGCAGTACCTATACCAGCTGCAGAAGCTGCAGGATGTCCAAGAGAGCTGGAAACACTTGCCCAAACCGCTTTACTCGGCATGACTTCGTGAGACTGAAGCTTGTCTCTGAACAAATCTTTTATAGGATCTTTATCGCTCATTAATTTTTAATATTCTTTCTTTTAAATACGACCTCGCTCTTAAATATTGAGACTTTGAGGTACTTTCTGCTACACCCAAATGCTCCGCTATTTCTTGATGCGAAAATCCTTCTATTGCAAACATGTTAAAAACTACTTTGTAGCCCGGAGGCATTTCTTGTATTTCTTTAATCAACTCGTCTGCTGATAATTTTTCAAATATAAAGGCATTTGTCGAAAGCTTATATTCTTCTTGCTCGAGAGGAGCATCAAATTTAAGCTTTTGATTTTTTCGAATTTGGTCTAAGCAGGTATTGACAACAATCCTTCTCATCCACCCTTCAAAAGATCCTTTTTTGCTATACTCAGGTAACTTTGAAAAAACTTTAATCAATGCATCCTGAAGTACATCTTCTGCCTCGTCATTATTCTTCATGTAACGCAAACAAATGGCAAAAAACTTAGGTGAAAAACTATCAAATAACTTTCGTTGAGCCCTTTGGTTACCTTCAATACAACCCTGTATCAATGAAAATTCATCCATGGCTCATGTTTAAAAGACTTACATTAATACCTAAAAGTTGCATCAGTCGTATAATTCTTTGTTATTTCCTTTCATTTCAAAAACAGAATAGATCATATCATGGTCTGAAAAACGAACCTGGTTTTTGGAAAAAACATGCTCAATCCAAGTGCTTTTTTGTTGAGCCTTTATTGTTTTTTTTAAAAAAACATAATCAATCCATACCGCATCTCCTTCTGCTGGAAATAAATCTTGGTCAGCAAAATTCGCAGTTGCATAAAACGGTGGGGACAAATCTGGCAGCTTTACCTCCAAGCTATTACTCAAATATGCAAACAATTTTTCATCGGGCGTTATATTAAAGTCTCCTGCAAAAATCACAATAGATGAATCTCCAATCAAATTGACGGCATTCGCAAGTTCTGTAAGCTGGGACTTTTGTACACTTTTTGCCGCTGCAGAGGCTCCAGCCTGAAGATGAGTGCCAACGATATGAACATCCTGTTTGCCAAATCTTATTTTCGCTAAAACAGCACCCTTTTTTGCTAGACCATCCGCTCCTTTTGACTTGGAGTAGGACACAAACTTTTCTTCAATAATCGGATATTTTGAAAAAATCACAACACCAGAACAAACACCAAAAAATGATGTTGGCCCAATGGAAGTATGGTATTCGTACCAACCATCTAGCTTTTGAAGTAGCCTTTTTCTAGCCCTTTTATGAAAAACTTCCTGAAGAACAATAACATCTCCTCCACAACAGATTATGTGGCTGCCAATATCCGAAACTCGATCCATCTGACCATCAGACAATATTCCTGGACGCAAAAAAACATTCCAGCTCATCACCTTAAGCGTATCCATTTGTGTCGCTGCATTTAGGGGCAGTAACAACAAAATCATGAAAAAAAGCTTCTCTTTAAACTTCATCACAATAAAGTTAAAGGAATAAAGCCAAACAAAAGTTGGTAATTTAGATGTATGGTTAAAGAATTATTATTTCTACTCTTTTGTCTTAGCATTTCATGTTTCGCTATGTCTCAAAAGCATATATGGCGTGTTGAGATTTCTCTAAATGATCGATTAATGCTTCCTTTTTTCATTGAAGAAGAAAAGACAAAAAATGAGGTGACACTATATTCTGTAAAGAACGGAGACGAGAAGATCCCTTTGGACATAAAAACACTGACCAATGATACAATTCAGCTATCATTTAAAGAGATGAGCAGTAATTTAAGAATCATTTACACAGATTCAAATCACTTTTTAGGTTATTGGACAAACGAAAGAAAAGGTGAGAGATACCCCATATCAGGATCAAGAGGTAATTATAAAAGGTTCGAGTCAGCTGCAGAAACTGGCTCCGCAGAAATACTCAATTCATATGAAATCACATTTGGCAGTCCCAAAGACAATTGGCCGGCAGTAGGACTATTCAAGCAAAATGGAGATGTGCTAACGGGTACTTTTTTGACAGAAACAGGAGATTACCGCTACCTCGAAGGCAACGTTTTTGGCGATCAACTTTATTTATCGTGCTTTGATGGAGCACACGCTTTTGTCTTCACTGCAAAAATATTTGGCGACTCTTTATTAGGTAAGTTTTATAGCGGTGCATCTTATCAAACTGATTGGACAGGTATCGGTAATGCAGACGCTGCAATTGGCGACCCGAATAAATTGACCTACCTGACAGAGAACTCCTATGACCTGTCTGAAATTAAATTCACAGCACTTTTCACAGGAAATAAAAAAATAAAATTTAAAAATAAACCACTGACCGTGATCCAAATCATGGGGAGCTGGTGTCCAAATTGTTTGGACGAAACAAATTATTTTAAAGTACTTCACCAAAAATATGCGAATAACGGTTTGCAAATCATAGCGCTTGGTTTTGAAAGTCAAAAAACAAAAAGAAAGCAAAAAAAAACATCTTAGACGTTTTAAGAAAAAGGCGGCTATACCATATTCCATGTATTTAGCAGGAAATGCAAGTAAAAAAGAGGCGTCTCAGATTTTCTCAATGCTCAATGGAATTAGTAGCTTTCCCACGACATTATTTGTCAACCAGAAAGGTGAGATTATTCATATTCATACTGGATTCTATGGGCCAGGAACTGGAATTTACTATGAAATATATAAGAAGGAAGCAGAATCTTTAATTCAATCTCATATACAAGCTAACCTATAATTACGGAAAGAAAAAAGGGGGCCGAAGCCCCCTGAAATATCTAAAGAAGTTTATTTACAATCTTTATAATCCTCTTCTTTGTAGGCCTCGCAATCCTTCTGTAGAGCTTGTGCTTTTTCTGCTAACTCTTGAGACTTTTCCATATCGCCCAAAGCACTTTGTGTTTCGGCAGTCAAAGCTTTAATTTCTGAAAGACAATCGCATGGAGTTTTACCGCCACATGAGGCCAATGTTGCACCTAATGCAAATACAAATAATAATTTTTTCATTCTTTTCGTTTTATATTTTTCTAAAAATAAACATATAGACCTAACATAACAAATTGCAAAGTACCTTAATTAGCTTAGTCTCTACCAGCTACCACCGGCACCACCGCCGCCGAAGCTTCCGCCACCGAAGCTACCACCGCCAAAGCTGCTTCCGCCGCCAGAACTAAACCCGCCTCCATAAAATGTCCCACCTCCTCGTCCCCCATTCTTTTTACCGAAAATAGAGAATAGAATAATAATAGGTAGAAAGATAAGTAACATCAAAATGTCGGTCCAACTAAATGAATTTACGCGCTCGGTATATTCCTCGGCACCATATTCTTTATTTGCTAAATCTATTAATACACCAACGGCATTGTTTACGCCTTCGTAAAATCGACCTTCCTTAAAATAAGGAATGGCCTCATGATCAACAATTTGACCTGTTAATGCATCCGGAATAGCACCTTCCAGGCCTTCCCCTATGGAGATGAACGTCTTTCTTTCTCCTTGACCACCTGTAGGCTTAATTAAAAACACAATTCCATTGTCCTTATCCTCCTGTCCAACGCCCCATTTTTGACCAATTTCAGTGGCGTATTCCCAATCGTCATATCCTAAAAGATCATCAACAATAATTACAACTATTTGATTTCCCGTACTGTCGTCAAAAGCCCGAAGCCGGCGCTCAAGCTGACTAGCTTCTGCATTAGATAGAAAATCAGGCATTTCCTGAGAAAGATTGTTGTAGAGATTAAAAGGACTCGGTTTAGCAGGGAGCTCTTGTGCAAATCCAATAAGGCTAAGCAACAGAAAGAAAAGCCCTGAAAGAAAAATTGATTTTTTCATGTTACTTTGATTCATCGTTTTCTTCTCCAAAAGAGATGTCATTACTCAATTCATTCGTGTCATCTGACTGATATGGAAAGTGTGCCTTCAGCTGCATTCCAGCGACAGCAATTCCTTCAGATATACCTTCTGCATACATCCCTTTCTTAAAGTTTGCTATCAAGTTGTTTTTTATTTCATCCCAAAAATTGTCCGCAACGACATCATTAATTCCTTGGTCTCCAACAATTGCGAGCTTATGGTCTTTCACAGCAACATAAATCAATACTCCATTACGAAGTTCTGTTTCATGCATCTTCAGCTTTTCAAAAACTTCAATCGCCTTCTCGACAGGAGTTACAGTACACTTGTCGTCTATGTGGACTCGGATTTCACCAGAAGTATTCAACTCTGCAGCCGCTATAGCCTCTTGAATTGCTTCTTTTTGACTTTGGTTAAAAAATTGTTTTGAAAACATTATTAATCCATTAAGCTTTTAACATCTGGAGTATTCTCTGCCCCTGCACTAGCCTGAAACCCTTCTTTTTTCGGGAATTCTTCGGCATTCAAAATCATACTATTAAAGAATCCTCTAATATGTATATTGTAAGATTTAATGGATTCATTATAACGTTTTCTAGCTGTGCTGATTCTATTTTCTGTACCCGATAATTCAAACTGTAAATTCTTGAACAGATCCGTTGACTTAATATTTGGGTAAGCCTCTACCGCAACATTTAAAAATGTTTGACCCGCTTTTTCATTTGACTTTAAAACAGATTCGAGCTGCTGCAATTGTGCTGGTGTTTTTGCATTCGCGATTTGGTTTTTCAGATCAGCTATTTCTTCTTTCGAAGGCAGGCCACTTCTTGCCCTTGTTACTTCGGTAAATATTTCTTTTTCACTATCCGAGGCCTCCTTCGTTACTGCAACCAAATTAGGTATGAGGTCCGCCCTTCTCTGATAGGTCGTTTGAATATTACTCCATGCTTCATCAGTTCCTTCTTGCAATTCAACGGCTTGGTTAAATGTTCCACTATAGCTAAAGACCACGACCAAAACCAAAACCAAGATCCCGATAATTACTAAATACGATTTTTTCATTGTTTGATTATTTGTTTGTGTAAAAATAGACAATTATTGTCCCAACCGTAGTTTTATTTTACTGATAGTCAGTCCGCTTTAATGAGCTAAATGTCTTTAAAGCAATGTGATAAGTCGTTTGTAGGTTTAAAAATGTAAAAATTTAGCAAATAGGTCTTCCAGTAAGCCCAGGGACGTTTTATCAACCAAGGAGTCACTATCGACCAAATTATGGATCCCGCTAAACTTTGGTTGTCTTGAAAAAACTTCAACTTCAAGATGATGCAGTACATCTGTAAAGTGACTCTGTGGCCTGATACCTCCACCTCGTCCAGATGCGATGCCAATCAAGCATGCTTTTTTATCTGAAATTAACTTAGGGTCTATGGCATCCATGAAGGATTTCAGTGCTCCGGGATAGCTACCTTGGTATTCAGGTATAACGAAAACAATTCGATCAGCTTGCGTAATATACTTCTCAATAAAGTCAGCATATCCTGGTGATTCTTTTTCATACATCACAGAGAAAAAGTTTTCAGGCAGCTCCGACAAGCAACAAACTTGAACGGCTTCACCATGCATTTCGAGCATCTTTTTGCAGGTCCTTGAAACTTTAAGGCTATTGCTCTTTTCACGATTAGTCCCCGACACTATTGTAATCATTCCAAACTTTTTACCAAAGTACTATTTCCTTTAGAATAGGAGGCCAAATACTAGCATACAATTCCAATGAAAACCTTAACTTGCCTATAAAATACAGACCAAATTTATGACCAATGATACGTTTATTGCTTTCTCTAATAACCGCATTCGTGCCATCTTAATTTGGGGTGCAATCACTGGGATTTTCTCCACCGTCGTTTATTTTGGAGCCAATGAAATCGCATCAAAAAACACACACTTTTATCAGCTATACTTCGAGTTTGAAAAAGATATCCCTATGGTGCCTTGGATGATTTACATTTACCAATCATTTGCTTTATTAATCATCATAACGTATTTGTCTATAAAGTCTCCTCAAAGAATAAAAGCATACTCTATCAGTTTTATGAGTAGCTGTGCTATTGCAGCTGTTTTTTTTATCCTTTTTCCTGCCGAGCTCGGATTCTCTAGAGTTGAAAATATTAAAGGATATGAATTTATGTACAATACAATTCACACGATTGATAGACCGCACAATTTAGCTCCATCTTTACATATCGCATACTCCGGTTTGGGCGCCTATGTTCTATCGTCTGAAATTCAATCAAAAGTGCTTAAAGGAATGATTTGGATTTGGTTTCTTCTGATATGTAGCTCAATCGTATTGGTCCATCAGCACCACCTATTTGATATCTTTTCAGGCGCGATTCTTGCTTTGGTCGTAAAATATCTGATCTACGATAAACTCATCAGCACCACAAATAACGCTGCCTAATGTATTAATTCAAAACCACTCTTTTGCGAACGATGGTTCCATTCTTTTCGAGCGCTAAAATGTATAACCCCTTATCAAACGATGCAAGGTCCAACTTACTACCTGTCCAATTCGACCAGCTTTCTACGGTCTTACCTTCAATATCTACCAATTGAATTTTAGCGCCATTAAAGGTGTTTGGTGCAATGATTTCAAGTATACCATTGGTCGGATTTGGATAGACTGTAACTTGGCTGGCTAATAGTGATTCGATGCCGGATTGGTCTTCACAAAACTTAATATCAGATGAGCTTTCGGCAATTTGACCGCTAATATCCTGATTGATCACTAATCCTCCGTCGGGACCATAGATTCTATATCCTTCATATTCTGGATCAAAGCTCTGTCCACCAACGTAAACAAAGTCAAAAACATCACCGTTATCTGCTTGAATGAACGTGGTCTGCTCATAGTTAAAGTAGAATGGGATTGGCAAGTACAAAACATCGTTTTTGTACACGTCTAATCTGTTGTTGCCCCAACCTTCACCATACTCATGACTCATCACTATCTCTATAGTTCCGCAAGTCGGTGTTGTAGGACAAGCCAGAAGGCCTATAGAATTCCCTTCCTGCTGGCCACTGGAGGTAACGATCTGATTGTTTCCATCAACAACGCTGTAGTATTGATTGCCTCCAAATCCAGCAGGTAAATAGTATAGGTTTACAAGATCACCTTCATCTACTGCAAATTCAAAAGAAGCGCTTGATCCCACAGGTCCATTCTCAATGGAAATAATCTCCCCATCTACTTCAACATATAGGTCGGTATCTTGCCATCCGTCTCCATCATCATCATACATATTTAGGGTCCATGTGCCACAAGTACCAACAGGTGAAGGAATATCCGCTGCTTCAAACAATACTGCATCGATCACGTGAACAACCCCGTTATACGCCAAAACATCCGTGACCGTGATTTCTATTCCATTCACAAAAACACCCTCTAAATTTACCGTCATTTGCAAGTTCTCATTGGCATAATTTGGCAATTGAGTACCATTTGAAATATCAGCTATCAAGTTTCTACTTTCTACAATGTGACTTCCAACAATGTCATTTAGCATCGATGAATAGAGTAGGTCGATAGAAGAAGTTCCTGCGGCTTGTGCAAATACTTGAAAAGCCGCATCCGTTGGGGCGAAAACCGTAAACGGGCCCATTGGATTTTCACTATTTCCTACGATTTCACTCTGTTTACGCAGCAATGTTTTAAATCCAGCTACTGTTATGGCGTCTTCTAAGAACTGATGGTCTTCACTGTCTTCGATAATATCCCATACAGACATTGCCGGAAGACCAGTTGGCGCTAATGTTTTATCAATGATATGTATAACACCATTGTCTGCTGTGTAATTTGTTGCTATGATTGTTGCATCATCTACCATGAATATACCATTGACCTCGCTAACCGTCAAATTCTGACCATATGTTGTCATTAACAATTGACCGTCTTGTAAATCTTCAGCCATATACACCCCTTCAACAATGTTGTAGCGAAGTGCTGCCGGCAAGTCTAAAAATCCAAGTAGATCAAACTGACTAATCTCAGGGTCACCAAATTCATCTAATATAGCATCTACCGCCGCATCATTGGGTAGAAAAACAGTGTAAGACTCTGCTCCATTAAGATTTATGTTACTATTAGGATTAGGATTATAAAAGTTTGAATGATATGAATTCAACGCGTATCCTGATGCAAAGGATGCCGGCAAGACATAGCCAATGAATTCATCATTCTCATCAGTTGTATACTGGACTAACAAGTCGGAGAGAGTAAAGGCATTAACCACAATTTGACCTACCATTCCTAGCTCTGCATGAAATCCAACACCGCAGTCATAGGTGTAGGTGCCCGGTACGTCAAAAGTTACGACACCCATGCAAGTTCCTTCCGTTGTTCCCTCGCTCTCCGGAAATGAAAATTCGACGGGATTGTTGAAAGATTCTCCGGATACAGTACTGTTCACAGCATTAACACTGTGCGTACCTTGAATATTAATAAACGCTACCGTCTCTCCAGGGAGGATTTCAAGAGTATTGGGTGTGAAAGCGAAGTCTGTAAGTAGCACATTATGGTCAGCCTCGCATGGCGCCTGAGCCAATAAATTCAAACTTCCTAGTAGGAAAATTAAAGTAAAAAGTATCGATTTTAAATAAGTCATTTTAAAAAATTGTATGTGTTATCGTCAATGTAAAACACTTTGTTGGCGCCAATGTTTTCAATATTTCGCCGAAAAAGGTATAGATTTCACAAGAATTTGCCTTTCGACTAAGACTCTATATTCCTCTAAAGCGGTTTCGGAAGTCCGACGGACTCATTCCTGTTTTTAACTTAAATAAGCTGCTGAAGTGCTGTGGGTATTGAAATCCAAATTTATAAGCGATTTCGCTAATGGACTCTTTTGAATTTGATAGTACACTTTTGGTTTTATGAATGAACATATCGTATATATGCTCTTTCGTACTTTTTCCCGTTTCTTTTTTTAATAAGTCACTTAAATAAGACCCTGATAAATTCAATGCGCGACCACATTGATCAATTGATGGAAGTCCATTTTTAACAAGCTCGTTGGAGCTAAAATAGGCCTCTAAGTATAGTTCAAGTTCTCTAAGAAAATATTTATTGGCGTTACTTCGATTCTTAAACTGTGCATCATAATAACGACTACTATATTTAAAAATGGAACCTAAATTTTGAATAATAATGTCATCTGTATGCTTGTCAAAAGACTGGTTTAATTCAATAAATATTTTATTCATTAACCCTCTTAAAACCTTTTTTCCATTAGCATCAAGAATTAAGGCTTCATTCGAAGCATAATCAAAAAGTGTATACTCCTTAATCTGACTACCAAGCTCATGCTCCCGAATCAAATCAGGATGAAAAATCAGGCCCCAACGTTCCTCATTTTGGTCATTGTATTGAATCGGAAAATTAAACACTTGATTGGGTCCAATAAACGTAATGGAATCGTTTTCGTAATCATATGAATTACGTCCGTAATTAAAGGCCCCCGATTGAGTTCCACTCATTGTAATAAAGTAAAGGTCATTTACAAATTTAATGTCCTCCACACCCTTACCAACTTGGGGTAAGTTCTCAAAGGCGCATCCGCCAAAAAAGACGGTGATCAGGGGGTGCAATGGTTTTTCTAATTGTAAAAACTCATTTACATCAGATATGCTCTTAATATGTAATTCCTTAGTACTCGACATTTATTGGCTCAATCATCATAAAATTAACTTTAAATCATTGTACACTCGTGAAAACGATTGTTTGTTGAGCTTCGTTGCTTATGGATTTCGCAGAATATGTATAGATGACACAAAAAAGCCCCGGTCGTGTAAACCAGGGCTTAAATACAAGTGAGAGGTGGAAGCCCACTCACAAGTGTTCAAAGATAAAAAAAGCCCCACAGTATGTGGAGCTTTAGTACTCGAGGCGGGACTTGAACCCGCACGCCCCAAAGAGCACAGGATTTTAAGTCCGGCGTGTCTACCAATTCCACCACTCGAG
>MDSY01028890.1_pt1 | contig 11034 bp, 10 predicted proteins | sample 811131 | NCBI WGS metagenome assembly MDSY01 (sample SAMN05326643, study PRJNA326480) | marine metagenome | isolation source: seawater | place: Atlantic Ocean: South West | collected 2010
CTGGTTTAGCCACCGCATCCTGCCCTCGCTCTACTTGAGCGGCGATTTCACCGATTACTTTGAGGTCGGTCAGAGCAAGGTAGTGTTTTTTTTGGCGGACGTATCGGGCCACGGCAGCTCCTCGGCTTTTGCCACCGTGCTGCTAAAGAATTTGTTTGCCCGTAAGCGCTCGGACTACCTGCGCCGCGACGACGAGACCGTGATTCATCCTGTTGAGATGTTGGCCCTCGCCAATCAGGAACTCCTTGAGCTCCACGTGAACAAGTACGCCACCATGGTGGTGGGGTGCCTTGACTATGACACTAACACCTTGCAGTACTCCGTGGCCGGTCATCTGCCTAAACCCGTGCTGATGACGCCGGATCACATTGAGTACCTGCCCGGCGAGGGTATGCCGGTTGGTTTGACCCCCGAGGCGAACTACGCACTCGAGGAGACGGCGCTGCCCGAGACTTTCATGCTGGTGCTGATGTCTGATGGCGTATTGGAAACCATCGAGGAAGTCGACCTGATTGAGCGCGAAAAAACCCTGCTTGCGCGCTTGGGCGGCACTCTTGTAAAGCCCGGCGACCTGATTCGCCGGCTGGATTTAGGCGAAGTGACCTCAGATGATTTGGCCGACGATATCGCAGGACTCTTTATAAGCCGAGGTGTGGGATGAGCGACTGCCGGATTTGCGCGGCTTCTAACGAAGGTGCCCACGTGCTGAAGCTAGAGGGCGACGTGCGCCTGACCATGTGCACGGCGCTGGACCAATACTTTCAGTCGATGTTCGCCGAGCCGGGCTTTATGAGCGTGTGGGTGGATGTCACCGAGGCCGATGGTCTGGATAGCACCACTCTGGGCATGCTCGCCCAGCTGGCGATTCAGACCAAGGAGCGCTTTGATTTCAAGCCTGCCATCTTTAGCACCAACCCGAGTATTGATCGGCTGCTCGATACGATGGGCTTTGACCAACTCTTTGAGCGACGCAACGAGTGCTGTAACACCAAATCTACAATCACGGAAATCCCCGCAGTGCCCTGCGACGAGGGTGAAGTGAAAAAACAGGTGCTCGAAGCGCACCGTACGCTCATGTCGATGAGCGATGAGAACGCCGATGCGTTCAAGGACTTGATCAGCACCCTCGAGCGACCGTGACTTAGCCGGGCCGCGGAGCAAACCGACTTACTCAGACGATTCAGTCAGCAAATACATCTTGTCGATGATGGCCTCGACCTGCAGCTCGAGTGATGTGTAGTCCATCTCTGCCACCAGCTCCAACTTGAGCTCGTGTAGCAGCTCTATGACTTCTTTCAATTCCGCCTCGTTAGACATCACCACCTCGTCCCCAAGTTGAAGGAAAAGATCTCAAACTCAGATGATAAATCATGGCAAGAGCGTTTCGTGGCAATAAGTGCAGACCGACTGAAGAAAATTCCAACAAAACCGCTACAGGGTAGGTTGCCCAGATATTGACGATTGCAGCATTTGTGATTTGCGAGACCGAGTTCTGAAATGCGGCCATGCGCTGTCAAAAATGCCGCATGGGTTAGTCAGCGAGCAGGAACAACAGCATTCGTCTGCTGTGGTTGCGTTGGGGGCCTCAGCCAGGGGCGGTCGCGCGCAGGGGTGGGGTCGCCGCAAAGGCCATCGCCTCAAGCAAGATTCTCACGTCTGACTCGGCTTTGTGCGCATGCTCGCTCAGGTGCCGCCGATACTGCCGGCCGCCGAACTGCCCTTGATACAGCCCCAGCATGTGGCGGGTCACGTGATGCAGCCGTGCGCCATCGGCCAGCTGTTGCTCAATGTAGGGCACCATGGCGCCTATTGTGGCCTCACGGTCTGCGCTGACCGCGTTGCTGGCGCCGAAGAGCCGCCTATCGACCTCACGGAGCAGCCACGGGTTCTGATAGGGCGCCCGGCCAAGCATCACGCCATCGACGTGCTCAAGGTGCTGCTCGCAGGCATCCAGCGTTTCGATACCGCCGTTGATGACAATAGTGAGCTCGGGGAAGTCGCGCTTAAGGTGATACACCCAGTCGTAATTGAGCGGTGGGATCTCGCGGTTCTCTTTAGGTGAGAGTCCCTGCAACCAGGCTTTGCGCGCGTGCACAATGAACACCTCGGCACCGCCAGAGGCCACCGTGCCCACAAAGTCGACCAGTTCGGAGTAGCACTCCTGATGATCAATACCGATGCGGTGCTTGACGGTTACGGGTATGTTGCAGGCTTCACGCATCGCGGTAATGCAGTCACGTACTAAGGTAGGCTCGGCCATGAGGCAGGCACCAAACCGGCCGTTTTGCACGCGGTCACTCGGGCAACCGCAGTTCAGGTTGATCTCGTCGTAACCCCGTTCTTCACCGAGTGCCGCGCACTGGGCGAGGTCGGCGGCTACCGCGCCGCCCAACTGCAAGGCCACGGGGTGTTCCTCCTCGTTAAAGCGCAAATGCCGCTCAACATCGCCATGCAGCAGGGCGCCGGTGGTGACCATCTCGGTATAGAGCCGCGCTTGGCGCGTGAGCGTGCGCCAAAAGCGCCGGCAGTGCCGGTCGGTCCAGTCCATGCAGGGCGCCGTGCTGAAGCGCCAGGGGTTGTGGAGGTCGCTGTGAGGATTCAGATCTGTCACCCAGTACCGTCCTTAGGAGGTTGAAACGCAATGTGCCGTGTTGGTATGTTACGTCGCCGCCCGTGGAGGTTGGTAGAAAAACGCCTCCAGCCAAAATCCCCAGTCGCCGGCGCGGTAAAATCACCGGCCGATCGGTCACAAAAGTCCGCCACAATCGTTGCACGTGGAGCACCACTGAGCACTGCTTAGATCCCAATCAGCCGTCTCTACAAAGGGAACCCTCATGCCCACACCACTTCGTCGCCGCTCGTTACTTCAAGCCACCGGTGCCTCCCTCGGGACAATCTCATTACGAGGGTTTGCCATCGATAAACCCACTGCTGCGCACTTCACCCACGGCATTGCCAGCGGCGACCCGCTGGCCGATCGAGTCATCCTCTGGACGCGGGTATTACCCGGTAGCGTTAATGCCGAGACGGTGCCCTGCACCTGGCAGGTGGCCACTGATGAGACTTTCGATGCGATCATTGCCAGCGGCGAGGCGATTGGCCGAGCCGAGCGGGATTACACCGTTAAGGTTGATGCCGCAGGCCTCGCTCCTGGCCAAAGCTACTGCTACCGCTTTATCGCTAATGGCGTGATTTCACCCATCGGCTGCACCCGCACCCTCCCCTTGGGGGCGGTGAGCGAGTTCAAGATGGCGGTGGCGTCGTGTTCGAATTACCCGCAGGGCTTCTTTCATGCCTACCGCGATATCGCCGAGTCCGAGCTTAATGTGGTGCTGCACCTCGGCGATTACCTCTACGAGTACCCGGCAGGCGAGTACGTGAACCCCGTTGCTGAGGAGACACTGGGGCGCAAGGTCGAACCCGAGCATGAAATCCTGATACTCGAGGATTACCGCATGCGTCACGGTCTGTACCGCACCGATCCGGACCTGCAAGCGGCCCACGCGGCGCACGCGTGGATCACGGTCTGGGATGACCACGAGATGATGAATGACACCTGGCGCGGGGGAGCCGAAAACCACGACAAAGGCGAGGGCGATTTCTTTCAGCGCATTCATGCTGCCCGGCAGGCCTACCACGAGTGGATGCCGATCCGCACCGGTGCCGAGGGCGATCAAGGGGTGATCTATCGCGCGTTTCAGGTCGGTGACCTCGCCGATCTCATCATGCTCGACACCCGCTTAGTGGGCCGCGACAAGCAGCTCGATTATGCCGAAGATATCGAGCAGGCCGGTAGCGTGGAGGCGTTTCTGAAAAGTGATCTCTACAACCCTAACCGACAGATGCTGGGTAAAGAACAGGAGTCGTGGTTACAGAAAGCACTGCAAAGCAGCAAAAGCCGCGGTGCTACCTGGCAGGTACTGGGCCAGCAGGTACTCATGGGTAAACTCAATATCCCGGTCATACCGCCCGAGGAGATCGCCAAGATTGAGCTCTCGGAGTACGCCCGACCTCGATTCGAGCAGGCCCAGCAGCTTGCCCCGTATGGCTTGCCCTCCAACCTCGATGCCTGGGACGGCTACCCCGCAGCGCGAGAGCGGTTGTTTGCCATGCTCAGCGCTGACGCTACCAACCCGATCTCTTTGGCCGGCGATACTCACAATGGTTGGGCATTTAACCTGACCAATGACCAAGGCGAGGCGGTGGGCGTGGAGTGGGGCACCCCGGGGGTTTCAAGCCCGGGGATTGAGAACTATGTGCCGCTGCCCCCGGAGCAGATGCAGGCGCTCCTGAAAGTCGCCAGCCCCGAACTGGTGGCCTGCGATACCTCGCAGCGTGGCTGGACCAAGATTACGCTGACCTCCGAGGCGGCCACGGCCGAGTGGCAGTTTGTGTCCTCAGTGACTGAACCCACTTACACCACCCAGACCGGCCCTGAACTTAAGATGAGCGCAGGACACCGACGACTGAAGGTGTGAGGTCTCGGCGCGCTCAGGCCCGTGCCGCTGCCGTTATGGCTCCTCGCAGCAATCATCAGGCCGTATAGCGTCCTGAATTACCAGTCGCCCATTCAATTTTAACAGGCGGCAAAATTTGGGTTTACTCTCACGGTTAATGGCTACCTAATGGGGTGGAGGTCATCATAACGGTCGCTTTCTTGGGGCCGAGGGCTGTGCTCAAATCTGCTCCATGAGCGACGCACCTCAACTGCTGATTGTAGCTGCCGAATCGGCGCCCTGGACCGACGCCGTGATGGAACTGGCATCACCGCATCGCCGCGCGGTGGTCGTAGCCCCAAAGGATGAAATAGAGATCTCTTCGGTGGAAGTCGTGGTGGGTGCGCCACCCGATCTCGTTGCCCTGATTACGCACTGTCCGCGACTGCGCTGGGTGCAAAGCACCTGGGCGGGTATCGACGCCATCGCCCACTTTGCCAGTGAGACGCTTCAAATTACGCCGCTGAAAGGCGTGTTCGGGCCGGCCATGACCGAGTACGTTATGGGATGGCTGCTGGCGATAGAGCGCAATGTGATCAGCCGCTGGTCACATGCCCATTGGTCGCCTTCCCCTGAGCCGCGCATCACGGGTAAGCGCCTTGGGATTATGGGCACCGGCGGTATCGGCACCGCCATCGCTCTCGCTGCGAGATCATTTGGACTAGCCGTCTCTGGACTGAATTCCGACGGCCGCGCCGTGGATGGCTTTGCCACCTGCTACCGAAGTGCAGACCGACTGGCCTTTGCAGAAGGGCTTGATTATCTGGTCAGTGTGCTACCGCAAACCTCGCAGACGGATAACCTGATTGATCACGAGTTACTGATGCGGCTCAACCCACAGGCTATCGTGATGAATGTAGGCAGGGGCAATGCCGTGGTGGAAGCAGAACTGATCGCGTCACTCAATGCGGGCCGCTTGAGAGCAGCTGTGCTCGATGTTGTTCGGGAAGAGCCCCTGCCCAGTGATGATCCGCTCTGGTCAACGCCTGGCGTGCACATTACCTCTCACACCGCGGGCCCCACCCCCGAAGAAGCGATCGGCGAGGTGTTCGAACGCAATCTTCAGCTGTATATCGCCGGGGAGCCACTTACCGATGCCGTTTTGGCGGGCCGCGGTTACTGACCGTTTTGCGCCATGTGAAGATAGGGGAGCCCAGCATGCACTACCTCTTTGAAGTAACCGCTAAGCCCGGCTATACCATCGAGCAATACGCTGAGGCCTGGGTGCGGGCGAGCGAGCTGATTCAGCAGGCACCCGGTGCGCAGGGCACGCGGCTTCATAGAAAAATTGGTGACGAGCGTACCGCATTGGCGATCGCCACGTGGGAGAGCAAAGCCGCGCGGGATGCCTCACCGGCGTCACTTCCGGGCGCGGTACAGGAGATCATTGAGTCCCAGGCGCCTTTTGTGGAGATCCGTTTCATCGGTGAGTTCGACGCGCCCGAGTGGGAGGTGCTGCCGCCCGATTGGCGGTAGCCTTCGATCCGGAGGTTAACTTGAAGTCGCGTGCCTCATAGGTGCTGTGCTTCAACCCTATCCCTCAACGGCCGCCCGCGCATCCAACACCTTTTTAAAATAGGTCCAGCTGGTGTCATTGGGCGACTCAAAGGTGCCGGGCGCGCTCGTGTAGATGGGGTAGTGGGTCTCGATATGTGCGCGGAGTGCCTGGCGGAGATCATCCAGCCCGCTCATCAATTTCACGCTACGTCCGTGATACAGCAGGTAGCCGGGTCGATCTGCCATCTCCATCCACGGCAGCCAGGGCCCGGTGCGTGACCAGGTACCCACCTCGGGCAACGAGGTCTTGCTGCGATCCGCCAGATCCGCCTTGGTCACAAAGCTATTAAATAGCTCAGCGGCCTCGTACCAGTCATTCGCGGTGTGCTTGGGGTACTGGGCCTTGGGCAACGGGTTTGGGTAGCGCAGGGGTATCTGGCGATGAAAGCCAATGGTGTGCCCCAGGTCATCAAACTTGACCCGGTAAGGCCCGCGCTGGGTCTCCACCGTAAAGGGAAAGTTCACCGGGTCGTTCTGAATATGAATCACTTCTACTGATTCGCCCGACCATGGGTTATCCCAGCTCGCTATTACCTCACGGGTTTGCAGGTCGGTGTAAAGCCCCACCTCGCGGTGCAGTCGCTGGTAGCCATCCTCAATCGGTAAGAAGCGGCTTGCGCCCAGCACTTCAAGGCCAAACAGCTTCTGACCCTTCTCGCCGGGGTGCATGCCAATCACCACGACCGAGGCATACAGCAGTACCTCTTGACCCGAGGTATCACCTACCGTGCGGATGTAGGCATCCAGCAGTTGTTCCGGGTCATTCAGATCAGGCATGCCCTCCGGGTTTGATGCTTGGGTAGGCATGCAGAGCAGGGCCGAGAGGCATAAGGAGAGAGGAAAAGAGAGAAAGCGTGTTACAGGTCGTTTCATGGGGTGGGTCTCTTTTTAATGTTCGTGCTGCGCCACGGTTTCCGTCCTCGCCCGGCGGATGGCGAAGATTTGGCCACCTGTCTCCCAACCGATAATGGCCTCGCGCTCGTTTAGCGCTATCGCCGGGAAGGCGGCGGTGCTGTCCAACTCCGACAGCCGCTCGGGCGTGCTCATTGATGCGCCGCCATCGTCGCTGGCGCTGAGGTAAATGCCGCGACCGGCGTCGGCGGTTTTGGCATGCCATACCACCCAGAGTGCGTCGCCGTGGGCGGCGGTTGCCGGCGCGTCAGAGACCGCGGCGTCAGGGTGCAGCGGCGTGTAATTGCCAAAGCTTTCATCTTGCAAGCTGCGCCTGCCCAGCCAAACGCCCTTTGGCGTTTCCATCTCGGCGTACCAGGCCACGTATTCTTGCTTACTGCCCGCCGCCACGCTAATGCGCTTCAAGGGGCAGCCCTCAAGCTGCCAGCGGTCATTGCCCACCCGCACGGCGGTCTTTGTGGAGCCTAGATCAGCCGCCACGCGATGGATGTGAGGATCGCGGTGGCTCTCGGCGTCGACCTGCCGTGAGCTGACCAAGAGCTGGTTGTTAGACCACACGGTATCGGGCTGGCAGCACGGGCAGACCTGCTCAAAGAGTGGCGTATCGGGCGACCAGGTGGCGCCATTATTGAGAGAGCGGCTGCCATATACCGAGGAGTTCGATTCGGTGAATTCCGAGTGACGGGAGTCGATCCACAGCGCATACAGGTCATTATCGGGCCCTGCCGACAAGCTCAAAAAGGTCGCCGCAGAGCCGACGTTGCTGTGAGAGGTGCTGCTGAGGTCGTTATCAGCGGGGGTATTGAGTTGGACAGGTTCTGCGCCAGCGCTCAGCGACCGATAGCGGATGTTAATGACCGGTTTGCCATGGATGGGCGAAACATCTGCCACAGGGTAGAGCGCATGCACGCCGCCGGCACTGTCGATGGCAATTCGCGCGCGGCTCAATGCTGAGGCCCTGACCTGGCCCGTATCGGCGTTCACCATAACCGGTGCCCCAGGTGGCGCGTCGGCGGGCCATCGGGTCAGATACAAATCATCCGCTGAGGCGTGCCCTGCACCGGGGATGCGTGCGCCTTTTTGCACCCAAAGGAGCCAGGCGGTGCCGTCGGCGTCGTAGGCGATATCCACCGCCGAGGCGCGCACGCCCTCCGGCGAGATGGCGACGGGTTCTGCCAGCGCAGGTAGCCCCTGGAAACTCGTCAGCAGAGCTAGCAGGACTGGCCATAGTCGGGCAGAGCGCCGGTAGCTTCTAGCGTAAATGATCGCTGTGCGCGTTAGCGCTTTGGTAAAAGTTGGCATCAATGCCTTCCCTGTTTATTGTTATCGGGACGATGCATGGGTGGCGGCCGCAACATAGCGCGCGCCACCTTCCAGTTGCTTAAAGACTACTCCGATGCGTAGGCGTTATCACCCACCTTGCCCGCCATATAGGGAGGTAGATCGGCCTCGTTATAGAGCGTGACTACGTAGTCCCCGGCGGAGGGGTTCAGACGCATGGGTTTGATCCCAGTTTGGTAGAAATCGTCGTACCAGAAGTTCACTGCTGAGCACTCAGAAGGGAAACGCACCATCAATGCCACGTCGTTCGTGTCGGGCTCGCCCTCGAGGATCCGCACCGGCCGAGGGATATTGAGGTAATAGCCCCGAGCGTTGGGGTAGAGATCAGAGCTGCCCAAGGCAATGGCGTAGTTGCGCATGCGCTCGGCATCCAATGTGCGCCCGGCGACCAACATGATCACCGGTTTCTCGCTGTCGCAGGTCATGTCGATCTCTGTAGTGTCGGTAGCAAAGACCTGACTCATGCCCAGTGCCGAACAGCACAGCCCAAGGGCGCTTTTGGTGACTAAGTTCATGGTGTGTCCTTTTTTTGTTTTGAGATGCTAACTGTTGTGCGCGACTAGCGCCGGTAATCCAGAGGGGGGTCGCGATCACCCAATAACGGCATATAGGCAAAATCGGGTCCGCGCCGGTCATTAAATTCAGCAGTAGCCGCGGCCACCAGATCTGGCTGTCTCAGCAGATCAATCGCCGTGGCGGCCAGTACTTCAGCTGCGAGCAACGTGCCCTTGTGTGCCAGCGGCGTGCCGCCCGTGGCTACTGCTTGCCAGGTATGCAGGCCGGTACCCGGTATAAAAGTTGCCGTACTGAGCCCAACAGTGGGCACGTTCCAGCTCACGTCGCCGACATCGGTAGAGCCCTTGCTTTGTTTAATGGCAAAGGGCTCGATCACGCCTTCCGAGCCCGGCTGGTAGAGGCCGCTGGGTAAGGTCTTGGCAATCTCGGTGGCAAATGCCCGATCCGCCTTGTCGTACCGCGGCCCGCCCAGTGCCAACAGATGATCGTAGGCCACCCGCGCCAGTACTTCGTTGGGCAGTACGCTGTGGTTGCCGTGAATTACTTCATACTCCAGCGTGGTGCCGGTGCCAAGCGCGGCGGCCTCGGCCGCGGCGATCACGCGATCCCACAGGGTGGCCAGCACGCCGGCATTGGGGTGGCGCACGTAGTAGAAGCTCTCAGCTAAGTTGGGTACCACGTTGGGCGCGATGCCGCCTTCGGTGATCACGTAGTGGATGCGGGTCTCTTCGGGCACGTGCTCCCGCAGCAGATTGACCATAAAGTTCATGGCCTCAATGGCGTCGAGGGCCGAGCGACCGCGCTCAGGGCCGGCAGCGGCGTGGGAAGACACCCCCGAAAACCGAAACTTCGCCGATTTATTAGCGAGCGTGCTCGAGGGACTCGCGGTGTTGTCATCCCCGGGGTGCCAGTGGAGCGCCACATCAACGTCATCAAAAGCGCCGGCGCGCACCAAATAGACTTTGCCCGAGCCACCCTCTTCGGCCGGCGTGCCATAAAAACGCACTGTGCCGGCTTGGCCGGATGCCTCGAGCCAGTCTTTCACTGCCAGTGCCGCACCCAGTGAGCCCGCGCCGAACAGATTGTGTCCGCAGGCGTGGCCACTGGGTTTGCCCTTAACCGTTTCAGCGTAGGGCACGGCGGCCTGTGAAATCCCGGGCAAGGCATCGAACTCACCCATGATGCCAATCACTGGTGCACCGCTGCCAAAAGTGGCGGTAAACGCCGTGGGGATGCCGCCAATGCCCGCGTTGATCTCGAAACCCGACTCAGCCAACGTGCGCTGTAAGAGTGCACTCGACTGCGTTTCGAGGTAACCGAGCTCGGCCCACTCCCACAGCTGGTCCGCTACGGTGGTGACGGTATGCGCATGCGGGCTGACCCGCGTTAGCGTCCTCCCTGATGCGCCTTCACTATCGCCGAGCACACTTAACGTGAGCGTCGCAAGCCAAGCGCCGAGTAGGCCAGCTAAAAGTGGTTTAGCGGCAGTTCGTTTGCGCCCAGTGCTGATCTTTAATTGAGGCATTGTGAGAGTCATCGCAGGGTCCAGCTTAAGGTCCGGAGGGGTTTGGTTCAGAGCGCGTTATATGAGTGAAGTGTGCGCCAGAAAAATCGGGTTGAGCAAGGTGTGGTTCAGCGCGTTGCCAAGAATCATACGCCGCCCGCAGGTAAGCCGCACGCAGCCAGCGCCGACAGGCTCGCATTGAACAGAACTACAGGGGTGATGAAGAAAATGTATGCATCGCCCTTAGCAGGATTGGAGGTGCAGAGAAGGTCAAGAGTACAAGTGACGAGCGATGCTGTATGGTGCGGTCTCGTCCTGATAACGCCTTGTAACAAGAGTTAACCGTTACGGTGCGCTCACCTTACAAAGTAATATCAAACACCTTTGACCAGTAGAGAGACCCGTAACGATGAACCGACAGTGGCTTTTGCACGAGCGCCCCGTGGGCATGATCGGCCCCGAGCACTTCAAGTACGTTGAGACCGATATCCCCGAGCCTGGCGATGGCGAGGTACTGATTCGCAACCTGATGTTCTCTTTTGACCCCACCCAACGTGGCTGGACCATGGATCGCGAGAGTTACCTGCCGCCGGTGCAGATCGGTGAGCCCATGCGCGCGGGTTGCGTGGCGCAGGTGGTGAAGTCGAATCATCCGGATTTCTCGGCCGGTCAGATGGTGCAGGCCACCAATGGCTGGCAGGACTATGC
>MDSY01059472.1_pt1 | contig 11034 bp, 6 predicted proteins | sample 811131 | NCBI WGS metagenome assembly MDSY01 (sample SAMN05326643, study PRJNA326480) | marine metagenome | isolation source: seawater | place: Atlantic Ocean: South West | collected 2010
TGTGGGCTCATTTCTTCCATTTTCGCTAGCTCATCATCAACATAATCATCTAACATATCTTCTATGGAATTGGAGATCTCTTCATCATTTAATGCTTGCCTTCTCAAATCATAAATCACTTGGCGCTGTTGATTCATTACATCGTCATATTCTAATAAGTGTTTTCGAATCCCAAAGTTTCGTTGTTCAACTTTTTTTTGGGCATTTTCAATAGCTCGAGTAACCATTTTAGCAGTAATAACCTCGCCCTCTTCTGCACCTAATCGATCCATAACAGAGGCTATTCTTTCGCTATTAAATAATCTCATTAAGTCATCTTCAAGTGATAAATAAAAAACACTTGAACCAGGATCACCTTGCCTGCCTGATCGTCCTCGAAGTTGTAAGTCTATTCGACGTGATTCATGTCTTTCTGTCCCAATAATATGTAGTCCACCCAGATCTGTAATTCCTCTTCCTAATTTTATATCCGTACCTCTACCTGCCATATTTGTTGCAATAGTAACAGCACCTTTTTGCCCTGCTCTTGCAACTATCTCAGCTTCCCCTTGATGCTGTTTAGCATTTAGTACATTATGAGGGACCCCTTCACGCTTTAGCATTCTTGATAATAACTCAGAAACTTCTACTGAAATAGTTCCAACTAATGTTGGTTGGCCACTTTTATGACTTTTGGATATCTCTTCTACTACAGCATTATATTTTTCACGAGTTGTTTTATAAATCAGATCATTCCTATCATCACGAACGACAGGCATATGTGTTGGAATTGCTAATACATCTAAATTATATATGGATCCAAATTCTTCCGCTTCAGTTTCTGCTGTACCTGTCATCCCAGCTAATTTATCATACATCCTAAAATAATTTTGGATAGTGATCGTTGCTAACGTCTGGGTCTCTCTTTCAATTTTAACATTTTCTTTTGTTTCAAGAGCTTGATGCAAACCATCACTATACCTTCTACCAGATAAAATACGTCCAGTAAATTCATCTACAATTTGAACTCTACCATCTTGAACTACATACTCAACATCCTTTTCATATAAAGTATATGCTCTAAGTAATTGTGTCATGTTGTGAATTTTCCCGGATCTATCAGCATGAAGTTGATGCGCCTTATCTTTTTCTTGATCTTTTTCTAGTTGGGAAAGATTATCATTTTTTTCGATGTCATGTAAAATTTCTCCAAGATCTGGAATAATAAAAACTTCAGGGTCATTAGGGGCTAAAGTATTACGCCCTTTTTCAGTTATATCAATTACATGTGTTTTTTCATCGATACTAAAAAATAAATCTTCATCTACTTCATGTAGCTTCTTATCTCGCATGAATTCTGATTCAATTTGATGAGCTAATTTTTTTGTACCTGCCTCTTGGAAAGCCTTCATTACTTTAGGATGTTTTGGCATACCTCGCAGTGCTTGAAGGAATTTATATCCCGAATCATTATTCTTTTCATCTTTCATTAGCGATTCAGCATCGGAAACAATTTTTGCTACTAAAGAATTTTGTTTTTGAACTAAATTTTTGACTAATGGTCGAAGTTCGCTGAATGTAGTATCTACTGGAGCGTCGACAGCTCCAGAAATGATAAGAGGTGTTCGAGCTTCATCTATAAGAACTGAATCAACTTCATCTACTATAGCAAAAGCATGACCTCGTTGTACTAGATCATCTTTTTGCAATGCCATATTATCTCGAAGATAATCAAAACCAAATTCATTATTAGTACCATAAGTTATATCACAACTATAATTATTTTTTCTTTGTTCAGGACTCATATTATTCAAAATGTACCCTACCGTTAATCCGAGCCTTTTATATATTTCACCCATCCACTCCGCATCACGTTGCGCTAAGTAGTCATTTACAGTTATTAGATGCACCCCTCTGCCAGTTAAAGCATTTAAGTATATTGGAAAAGCAGCAACAAGGGTCTTCCCTTCGCCTGTCTTCATTTCAGCAACATTGCCTCTATGTAAAATTACACCACCTACGATCTGAACATCATAAGGAACCATTTCCCAACTAAGCTCGCGACCGACAACACTCCAACTAGATCCGCACATCCTTGTACAAGTTTCTTTAACCATTGCAAAAGCTTCAGGAAGAATAGCTTCCAATTTTTTATGTTCTTGTTCGAGAACATATTTTGCTTGTTCACTTTTATCAGAAAACTCTTTTGATGCGAACTCCTTAGCTTTGCTACTATCTTCTATTAATTCAGCTCTTAATTCTTGTGAGCGATCTTTTAACTCTTGGTCGGATTTATTTTTTAATGATTCAGTAAGCTTATTTATTTCATCAACCAAAGGAAATAGTTGCCGGATTTCTCTATCTGATCGTGTACCAAAAATCTTTTTAACTAATTTTTGAATCATGCTGTACTAGTTTTTACCTTATTTGAAATTGATTTATATATATTATCTAATACCCCATTAATGAATGCGGGACTTTCTTCTGTAGAATATTGTTTTGCAATTTCAATTGCTTCACTTATTGATACTTTTGGAGGTACATCATCAATAAAAAATATTTCGCTTATCGCTAAAATAAGTAATAATCGATCTAATAACGCGACTCTTTCAAATTCCCAATTATTTAATCTTTCTATAATTTTCTCTTCGCACCACTTTTTATTATTAATTGCTGATGAAAATAAATCTGTTATAAATAATTCCATTTTATTATCAAAAGAATGCCTACTTAGGATATCTTTTAATATTTTGTCTTTATCTTCATTTAAAATTTCATAAGCATACATTGCTTGAAGGACTGTTTCTCTACCTACTCTTCTAGGATGATTTGATTGTGACATAACTAATTTTATAACTTTTTCAAAATATCAATAGTTGGAACAAACTTAAATTGGATAAACCCAACCAAATGGATCATCCATCTCTTCATTCTGTATCATCATTAAAGTTTTTCTTAATTTTTTAGTTACTGGTCCATAGTTACCGTTCCCAATATTATACTCTTTACCATCTTTGGTCACTTTTCCAATTGGAGTGACAACCACAGCTGTACCACTACAAAAAACTTCATCAGCATTTAATAGTTCATCTATAGTTAGATCACCCTCCTCAACTTTAAGCCCCAATATTTCATCTGCAATTTTTAACACTGAATTTCTTGTAACACCTGGTAAAATTGATCCGCCTAATTTTGGAGTTTTTAAAACATTACCTATTATTGCAAACAAATTTGCCGATCCCATTTCCTCAATGCAATTCTCATCAGCTGCACGCAGATAAATTACATCATTATAACCTTCAGATTTTGCACTTGTTCCAGGTAATAAAGAAGCTGAGTAATTACCTATGGCTTTTGCATTTCCAATACCTTTTGGCGCTGCTCTATGGTATTCATTTGATATTAGTAAATGTAAGGGCTTAACCCCATCTTTAAAATATGATCCAACAGGAGAACCAAAGACCATAAATAAATAATCTACAGCAGGACCAACGCTAATAGAAGGAGAGATACCAAATGAAATTGGCCTTACATACATGCTACCTTTACCATGAGGGGGAATATAATCAATATTATCTTGAACTGTTTTTGTAACAGCATTAATAAAATAATCCTTTTCCACTACAGGTATGCATAATCTTCTAGTTGATTCTTTCATTCGATCAGCATTACGATTAGGTCTAAATAATACTACACGATCTTTTGCAGAATGGTATGCTTTCATACCTTCAAATACACCCTGACCATAATTCAATACACATGACGCAGGAAACATTTCTATTTTTCCATACGGTATCAATTGACCATTAGACCATGTTTGGCCAATCCTACACTCACCTTTCCACATGCTACGAGTGGGATGAACATTAAATCCTAAATTTTCCCAATCAATATTTTGTTTCTCAGTTGACATAATTCCCTCCTAAAATTATTAAATAGATAGAATAGTTTTTTTATTAATTCTATCTTTCAATGACCACTGCTGAAGCCTCTCCTCCTCCTATACAAAGAGTGGCTATACCTCTTTTAGCATTTCTTTTTTTCATTGCATAAATAAGTGTCGTTAATATTCTTGCACCGCTAGCTCCAATAGGATGACCAAGGGCAATCCCTCCACCATTTACATTCACTTTGCTATGATCTAAATTAAAATTATTTATTACAGCCATTGGAACAACTGCGAAGGCTTCATTTACCTCCCAAAGATCTATATCATCAACTTTTAATGATGATTTTTCTAGGACCTTATCTATGGCTCCAATTGGTGCAGTTGTGAACCATTCTGGATCATTCGCTGAAGAAGATTGCCCTAATATATTAGCATGAATCTCTAATCCTAACTCATTTGCTTTACCTCTACTCATCAATAATAATGCAGCTGCACCATCATTTATTTTAGATGCATTAGCAGCTGTAATCGTACCATTTTTTTTAAAAACAGGTTTGAGCAAATCCATTTTTTTAAAATTGGCCCTAAGTGGCTCATCATCTTTGTCTACACACAATGGATCGCCCTTTCTTTGATTAACATTTAGTGGAACAATTTCATCATTGAATAACCCTTTTGATTCAGCTTCTTGGGCTCTATTGTATGATTCTTTAGCAAATAAATCTTGATCTTTTCTAGAAAAATTCTTTTCAGTAGCACATAGTTCAGCACAGCTACCCATATGCTTATCATTATAAACATCCCATAATCCATCAACTAATATTGAGTCGATTACATTATTATGGCCTAATCTCAAACCCTCTCTTACATTTGGCAGCAAATAAGGAGACTGAGACATACTTTCCATACCTCCAGAAATAATAATTTCCGCGTCACCCAATTGAATAGATTGGGCTCCTAACATCACTGCTTTTAATCCAGATCCACACATTTTATTTATTGTAAGGCATTCTACAGAATCTGGTAGGCCAGCCTTAATTGCAGCTTGTCGCGCAGGAGCTTGACCTTGTCCAGCCGATAAAACATTTCCCATAATTACTTCATCAATAGAATTAGGCTCAATTTTAATTTCATCTACTAATGCTTTTATCACGAGACTACCTAGATCTGAAGCAGAAAAAGATGATAAACTACCTTGAAATGAACCAACGGGTGTTCTCTTGGCAGAAACGATAACTGTATCATTTAGATTTGACATAATTTGATTATTTCATTAAAATTTAAAATTGTAGCCTGCTGAGCCAATTACAAAAATGAGACGCATGTAAGAAATCAATGAACAATATTTTCAGTTTTATTTTTAATAGTTTTAAGATTCAAATCGCTTAAAACTGTTTATCAAAACAGTAGGAATTTAAAACAAATGGATAATCTAAATTTGTAGATTTTGGCCTTTGTAAATAATACTATTTATTTTTTATCGTATGCCTCTATGATATCTCTAACCAATTTATGGCGAACAACATCTGAGGCATCTAAAGTACAAAACTCTATCCCATCAATTTTCCTCAATAAATCAATTACTTGAATTAAACCAGATTCTGACTTATTTGGCAAATCAACCTGAGTAATATCGCCAGTAATAATTGTTTTTGAATTGACACCTAATCTTGTTAAAAACATTTTCATTTGTGTAGTGGTTGCATTTTGAGCCTCATCTAAAATCATAAAAGCATTATTCAAAGTCCTTCCTCTCATATAAGCAAGAGGTATGATTTCAATTGTATTATTAGATAATAATGGTTTTAATCTTGCAGAAGGCATCATGCTTTTGAGCGCATCATAAAGAGGAGTTAAATAGGGGTCAACTTTTTCTTTTAAGTCGCCAGGTAGAAACCCCAAATTCTCCCCTGCCTCTACTGCAGGCCTACAAAGAACAATACGATCAATTTCCCGATTCTCTAATGCACTAACTGCAAATGCTACAGCTAAAAAAGTTTTACCAGTACCAGCAGGACCTACAGAAAAAACAATATCATTATTTCTAACTTTATTAATATAATCTTCTTGACCCTTACTTCTTGCAGCAATTGTACCATTCTTGCCATATAGTACCGTTGTTTCTTGAATATTGTTTTTATGCCCATTTTTAGACTTATTTATACTAATTAAAGTTTTAACATCTTTTTTAGATAAGGAACCTTTTTGATTTAAAGTTGCTCCCATTTCATGAAAAACATCATTGATAAATAAAACCTCGGATTTGTCTCCAATAATTTTAATTTTGCTTCCCCGAACTATTATTTGACTTGAGAAAGCATCTTCAACCATTTTTAAATTAGCATCTGCTGGACCAATTAATTGTGCAAGGTCCACACCTTTAATTTCGATTGTCTTTTCCATCTAAAAATATAATATGATTAGATTCATGTTTGAATTTAATCATATTAAATGGAATTCATCGCTTAGTTAAAGACTTAAAAACATGTTAAAAAATTATTTTATTTACATTTTTATTATTTTGTTATTTTATGGATGTAGTAATAAAGCCAATTCATTTGGCCCATATTTATCAAAAACAAAAAATATTCAGTTTTTAATCAAAGAAGGAAAAGCTAATTGGGAAAAAAGGGTTAGTCCAAATGAAGCTAGTCAATCTAGAGTTTTTTTATCTAAAGCATACAATTTGGATCCAAATAATTTTGAAGTAGCTGTACTCTATGCTAGGTCATGTTATTTTATTGGACATTATATCGAAACTGAACAAATAAAATCAGACTCTTTGTTTTTGGAAGGTATGAATACTGCTTGGGATTTTATTATATCTACAGATAGCTATCAAGAAGGCACAGCTTTAGTTGAAGGTGACTCTGAAGCCAAAATAATTGGAGGTATAGAAAACATATCTCAAGATTTAATTCCATTATTATATTGGTGGACAGCGAACTATGCACGTTATTTAATAACAAAACCTGTAATGTATCGTTTAGAAAATAGAGATAAAATTGAATCTGCGCTTCATAGAGTAATTTCATTCAAACCAGATTACTTCTATCATGGTGCAAACCGTATTTTTGGAGGGATGTACGCACGTTTGCCAGGAGTAGATTTAATACATGCTGAAAATAATTTTGAAAAATCTATTGAGGGAAGTCCTAACTATTTTTCAACCTATGTAGTAAGAGCTCAATATCTTCATACTAAGAATGGGAATCGCGAAAAATTTATCCAAGACCTTCAAAAAATTTTAAATATGGATCCAACCGTTCTTCCGGAAGTATCACCAGAAAATCTTTTTGAACAAGAAAATGCAAGAAATCTTCTTTCAAAGGAAAATTCACTTTTTAAATAATTTTATAATTTTAACTAGCTAGGTTTATATTTTTTAATGAAATTAAACAATGAGTATGTAACAAGTCTTTATACAATCATAATTAATAATTGAGGAGAAATTATTATGAGCAAGAAATTTTATACTATTTTATTTTCAATATCCATTATATCAGCTGATTCGTTAGATGTTTTTTTTAAAGATGCAATTCAATGGAGAAACATTGGACCATTTAGAGGCGGAAGGTCACTAACAGCGGTTGGTGTCCCTTCAAAACCTTTGACATACTATTTTGGATCAGTAGGTGGAGGTGTTTGGAGAACGGTAGATGGTGGACTTGTATGGGAAAATATTTCTGATGGATTTTTTAAAACGGGATCGGTAGGTGCGCTTGCTGTATCAGAATCTGATCCTAATGTTATATATGCTGGGATGGGAGAAGCAGCAATTCGTCCTGTAATGACCTCACATGGAGATGGTATATATCGATCTAATGATGGAGGTGATAGCTGGGAACATGTTGGATTAGATGATTCAAGAACAATATCCGACGTGTTAATTCATCCAAAAGACCATAATACAGTTTATGTAGGAGTTCAAGGTGATCAATATCAAGGTAGTAAAGCTCGCGGTATTTATCGTTCAGTTGATGGTGGAAAAAATTGGGAAAAAGTATTTTATGTGAATGAATTTACAGGTGTTAGTGGTCTAAGTATGGATCAAAATAATCCCCGAATATTATATGCTGCTTTCTGGGATCATCAACGAAAACCATGGCAAATGCGAAGTGGCGGTGAAGGAAGTGGTATATATAAATCTACAGATGGTGGTACAACATGGAAAAAACTTTCAAAAGGTTTACCAGCTAAAATGGGTAAAACTGATGTATCCGTGTCTGGAGCTAATCCTAAAAGAGTTTATGTTCTCGCTGAAGCTGAAAAAGGAGGATTGTTTCGATCTGATGATGGAGGAAAAAGTTTTAAACGTGTAAATAGTGATCGTACTCTTATAGCTCGAAGCTGGTATTATATTCATGTCTTTGCAGATCCTCAAGATGAAAATATTGTATATGTTCTCAATGCTCCATTTTTAAAATCTACTGATGGGGGGAAATCTTTTACAAGAATTAGCGTGCCTCATGGTGACAATCACGGACTATGGGTTAATCCAACAAATAATAAAAATATGATTAATGCTAATGATGGTGGAGCTAATATTTCTTTTAATGGAGGTCAATCTTGGTCAACACAGAAAAACCAACCGACAGCACAATTTTATCGAGTTATTACTGATAATCGTTTCCCTTATTATGTTTATGCAGGACAACAAGACAATTCAAGTGTAGCAGTTCCAAATCGGACGAATGGTCGAGGAATTGATTGGTCTGATTGGTACTCCGCTGCGGGTTGTGAGAGTGCTTATCTTGCATTTGACCCAGATAATCCAGTGGAAGTATATGGTGGATGCTATCAAGGTTTAATTGAAAAACTTAACGTAGTGACTCGTAAAAGTAGAAGTATTATGGCATATGAATATTTAGGATTAGGCTCGGTGCCAAAAGATCAAAAATATCGATTTAATTGGAATGCACCCATTTTTGCCTCTCCTCATGATCCAACTATTATTTATCATGCTGGAAATGTTCTTTTTAAAACAGCTGATGGGGGTGATTCTTGGGAAATTATTAGCCCTGATTTAACAAAAAATGATGTTAAAAAACATGATTTAGGTAGTGTCCCATTTACTAATGAAGCTGCAGGCGGTGAAGTATATAATACAATCATGTATGCAGTAGAATCTATACATGAGCAAGGAGTTATATGGGCAGGGTCAGATGATGGATTAATTCATTTAACTCAAGATGGTGGTAAGAATTGGAATAATGTAACGCCCAAAGGAATGAAAGAAGGAATTGTAAATAGTATTGAAGTTTCTCCACATGATAAAGGCACAGTTTACGTAGCCTTTACTAGGTATAAATTTGGTGATTTATCACCATCTATATACAAAACAACTAATTATGGTAAAAGTTGGACAAAACGTGTCAAAGGAATTGAAGATGACGCATTTGTAAGAGTTGTAAGAGAAGATCCTATTAAAAGAGATCTTTTATATGCAGGAACCGAAACTGGACTTTATTTATCATTAGATGGAGGAAAATTATGGGAAAAATTCCAGCTTAATCTCCCTATAGTCCCAATAACTGACCTAACAATTAGAAATAACGATCTAGTTGCTTCTACTCAAGGACGCTCATTTTGGATATTAGATGATCTCACCCAAATCCATCAATATAATTCAAAAATCGAATCTAAAGATTTTCATTTATTTAAACCTGGTATTGCTTATCGTACAAGTGGTGGAAGTAGCAAATCAAAAACTATTGGGCAAAACCCTCCAAATGGTGCAGTTATTATTTACCATCTTTCAAATAAACCTGAAAAAGAAACCAGTGCTAAATTAGAGATTTTATTGAATGATAGGGTAATTCGTACAATTAATAGTAAACCTGGTGAATCAGCCATCATGTTTGATAACGGCAGTTATTCATCTCCAACGATATCTTTAAAAAAAGGGATGAATCGATTTATTTGGAATTTTAGAGTTGATGACATCACTATGGTAAAAGATGTTTCATTTTATGGAAGTTATTCAGGGTATCGTATAGGCCCAGATAATTATACAGTTCGACTTACTATAGGAGAAGTATCCATGGACCAACCTTTAATAGTAAAGCGTGACCCAAGAGTAGAAGTAAAGGATAGAGATAACAGAACCCATCAACAAATGATGTCTGATCTATATATACAGATAAATGACCTTCATAGTTCAATTTCTAAAGCAAGAAATATTAAAACTCAAATCAAAAAAATGAATAATGAGATTGAAGGTATGGACAATATGAATGAACTATTACAAACTGGTAAAGATGCAATACAAGCACTTAATGAATGGGAAGGAGATGTCATTCAAACTAAAATGGAAACATTTCAAGATGTAGTTAATTTTTTAAATCGCCTAAATAGTCATATGATAAACTTATTAGGAACAATTGACAGATCTGATCCTCCATTAACTCAAGGGCAAATAGATCGATATAGTGACTTAACAGATGAATGGTATAATTATAAAAAGATACTTGATGAAATAATTAATAACCAAATAAGATCTTATAATGAACTTCATCGTTCAGCAGGTTTACCTGCAATTATTATTAACGATTAGTTTATTCGAACAATCTTCAAATTAATTAAAATCAGCTATGTTCATTTGATCCTAATTAATGAAAATTCTATTAGTTGAACCATATTTTTCAGGATCCCATAAATCATGGGCAGAAGGGTATCAATCTTTTAGTAATCACAACATAAGAATTATTTCTTTACCAGGAAAATTCTGGAAATGGAGAATGCATGGAGGTGCTATTTCTCTAGCAAAGCAGTTTATGGAAATGGATTTCTCTCCGGATCTAATCCTTGCAACAGACATGTTAGATCTAACAACATTTTTAAGCCTCACTAAAAGTCGAACGGCTCAGATCCCTAATGCCCTATATTTTCATGAGAATCAACTTTCCTATCCATGGCCAAAGTCAAATAGAGAATTTCAAGAAAAACAAAAGAATCATTACGGATTTATTAATCTTTCATCTGCCTTAGCATCTGATAATGTGTTATTTAATTCTGAATACCATCATGATTCTTTCCATCATGAAAGCATGGAATTATTAAAAAACTTCCCTGATCATAATGAACTAGATATAATTGAAAAAATCAAAAAAAAGAGTCGAATATTATATCTTGGTATGGATCTAGCCAAATTTGATGAACATAAA
>MDSY01028406.1_pt1 | contig 11031 bp, 11 predicted proteins | sample 811131 | NCBI WGS metagenome assembly MDSY01 (sample SAMN05326643, study PRJNA326480) | marine metagenome | isolation source: seawater | place: Atlantic Ocean: South West | collected 2010
CCATAAAACGGCAAGTGTGGTCATGTCTCAAGGTTTTGGGATACCAGCTTTTGCAGTCGATACTCATATTCACAGACTATCTCAAAGATGGGGTTTAACAAATGGTAAGAATGTTATTCAAACTGAAAAAGATTTGAAAAGATTGTTTCCAATAAAGACATGGAGCAAATTACATTTACAAATAATTTATTATGGTAGAGAATTTTGTAAGGCTAGGGAATGTTATGGTTTGACTTGTAAAATTTGTACGACTTGTTATCCTGGAAGAAAAAAACCAGTTAAAACAAAAAAAGCTTGATATGAGAATAGTAGGAATCGGTAATGCAATTGTTGACGTTATATGCAAAGTAGAAGACCAATACTTAAAGGATAATGAATTAACAAAAGGCACTATGAAACTTGTTGATGAGCAAGAGTTTAAAAAATTATTATTAACTTTAAAAATTAAAGAAACAATCTCTGGAGGTTCTGTTGCAAACTCTATAGTTGGACTTTCTCATTTAGGTAATGATGTTGGTTTTATTGGAAAAGTTAATGATGATGTACTAGGTAAAAAGTATGAGGAAGGTTTAATTCAGGAAAATGTTAAATATTTTTATAATAAAAAAAATGAGAGTATACCCACAGGCACATGTTTGATTTTAATTACACCAGATTCAGAGCGAACAATGATAACTTTTTTGGGTATAGCAGGAAAAATATCTGAAAAAGATATTGATAAAAATACCATAGAGGAAAGCGAAATGATATTTCTCGAAGGATATTTGTGGGATGAAGGTGACCCAAAATTAGCGTTTGATAAAGCAATGTCAATTGCAAATAAAAAGGTAATGTCTCTATCAGATCAGTTTTGTGTTGAAAGACATAAAAACCACTTTTTTGATTTAGTTAAGAATAAACTTGATATTATTTTTGCTAATGAAGAGGAAATAAAATCGTTGATTAGTGCAAAAAATTTTGAGGAGGTTGTTAATTTTGGAAAACAGCTAAAAAAATTATTAGTTATTACGCGTGGAGCAGAGGGAAGTATTGCCATTACAGATAATAAAGTAATTGAATGTAAGAGTGAGAAAAACTTAAAGATTATTGATTTAACTGGTGCAGGAGATCTATTTGCTGCAGGGTTTTTGCATGGTTATATAAATAATTTTTCAATAAAAGATAGTCTTCTTAAGGGTACAGAAATGTCATCGAAAATTATTCAAAAACTTGGTGCTAGACTTAATTAACCAACAAAATAACCATTTTTATCACTTAAAATAAAATTTTCATCATTAAATTTTTCATTTATTTTTTTTCGAAGTCTATAGATATGTGTTTCAACGGTGTGTGTTTCCATTTCCATTGAATAATCCCAGATATTTTTTTGTAAATCTAGAACTGAATGTTTTTTTTTAGAAGCATTTAAATATAAAACAATTTCTATTTCTTTTTCAGTTAGCTTTAAATTCATAGAACCTTTGGAAAAAAGCTTAGAATTTAGATTAAGTTCATATTGTTTAATATCAACTTTAGACTTGGAATTAAATCTTAATTTAATTAATTCAATATTAATTAATTCTATTACTTTATTAATTGATAAAGGCAAATCTTCAAAAGATAAAATATTTTTACTTTTAAAACCCTTTTTTATAAAAAATTTTTGGTTTAATTTTTTTGTAATTAATAAATTATTTGAATTTACATCAAGAGTTTTTAAAAAATCTTCTATATTTACAAATTTAACAATATTAAAAGGTAAATTAGTTTTAATTTCATCTAAGATTTCATATAATAAATCAAAATTGATAATAAAAATATTTTGCTTAATCATATTAAAAAACTATGATAATTCATGTAAAGAATAAAAACACCCTTATAATTGATGACTTCACATTAAAATGTTGTGTTGGAAAAAATGGTTTAAATTCAAACAAAATTGAAGGTGACAATTCGACTCCAAAAGGTCTTTTTCATTTGAAAAAATTATATTTTAGAAAAGATAGGGTGGGCACTCCTAAATGTAAACTTTCAAAAAGAATCATTAATAAAAATCATGCATGGTGTGATGATCCAACACATAAAAAATATAATGAAGAGTTTTACACATCTAATAAAAATAACAGTGAAATTTTTTATAGAAAAGACCATATATATGATTATTTAATTACTATAAGCCATAATGAAAATAAAATACCCAATAAGGGTAGTGCAATTTTTTTACACTTAACAAAGAATTATAAGCCTACCGCAGGATGTATCGCACTTAATAAAAAAGATTTTGAAATTGTAATAAAGTTGATAAATTCAAAAACTAGAATTAAAATAGGTTAATTTCTTTTTCCAAAGATTCTTGATCCTATTCTAAGAAATGTTGAGTTATTTTCAGCTGCTTCCTGATAATCTTCCGACATACCCATGCTTAAATCTGGTAAATTTATCTTTGAATTTATTTTAAACATTTCTAAAAAATAATTCTTTGAGTTTTTAACTTTTGGGGGAATGCACATCGTTCCCACTATATCTAAATTTAAATTTAAACATTGTTTGTAAAAATTTTCAACATTTTCAATATTAATTCCAGATTTATTTTCTTCATTTCCTATATTAACTTGAATGAAGATCTTTAATTCTTTATTTTGTTTAATTTGTTCTTCAGAGATTTTTTTAGCTAGTTTAAAATTATCCAAAGAATGTATATAATCAAACAATGAAACAGCTTGTTTTACTTTGTTTGTTTGTAACTTTCCTATCATATGAAGCTTTAAATTCTTAAAGTCAGACTTGATATTTTCCCATTTTTCTTTTGCTTCTTGGACTTTATTTTCACCAAAATGAAGGTGTCCATAATTTATTAATGGTAAAATATTATTTATTTCAAAGGTTTTACTTACAGCAATAATTTCTGGTATTTTAAATCTTTTAATATTTTCAACACTTTTTAGCTTTAATTCTTCTTGTATTGTAATTAAACTACTTACACTATCATGCATAACTTTTTACCTAAATTTTTTACTTTTATAAAAACGTTTGATAAAGATCATATCAACAAATTAGATAATAATATTGGAATTATATACAGAAATTACGCTACAAATTATGATAAAAAATTAATTGAAGAAATAAGAAATTTTTGTAGAAAAAATAATAAAAAATTTTATCTTTCAAATAATGTATCCTTAGCAAGAAATCTTAGATTGGATGGGGTTTATATACCTTCCTTTAATAGTCTTTTAAATATGAGCCATTTAAATGAAAAAAAAAATTTTCTTAAAATCGGTTCTGCACATTCTATTAAGGAAATAAAGATAAAAGAAAAACAGGGTGTTAAATTATTATTTATTTCTCCACTATTTAAAAAAACAAATAAAAACAAGTTTTTAGATTGTATTAAATTCAATAGCCTTGCCAAACATACTTCTTTAAAAATAATTGCTCTTGGTGGTATAAGTGAAAGAAATATATCAAGAATAAAACTAACAAAAGCATATGGATTTGCATCGATTACACTCTTTACAAAAAAGCCCAATCTAAAAAAAATTTTTATAAATGAATAATAATAGAAATGAACAAGCAAAAATAATTTCACAAAAAATATTTAATTTATTCACATCTGCTAATTATAATTTAGCAATTACACATTGCAAAAAAAATATTAAAAAATTTCCTGAATATTTGGTTTTCTATAATTTATTAGGATCTTCTTATATGAATATTGGAAAATATAGCTTAGCTCGTGAAACTTTTGTTAAAGCATTAAAAATGGATCCCTCTAATATTTCAATAATGAACAACTTGGCAAATTCAGAAAAAAATATGTTTAATTATAACGTTGCTGAACAACTTTATTCTAAAATAATAGACAAAAAAAAAGATTATCTAAATGCTCACGTAAATTATGGAAACTTAAAAAGAGATTTGAATGATTTTTTAAAATCAAACGAACTCTATGAAAAAGCTTTACAAATTAGCCCTAACCATCCAATAATTCTTTATTCTTTAGCAATGAACTATCAATCTTTAGGAAATTTTAAATTATCCATAGAGTATGCAACTAAAGCTATAAAAATTGATTCTAAACTAACAAGGGCAGACCTACTAATTAGTAAGTCCAAAAAATATGAATTGAATGACAAACATTTAACTGAAATGCACACTAAATTGAATGATTTAGAATTAGACATTACACAAAAATATTATTTACATTTTGCAATGGCAAAAGCTTATGAGGATATTAATCATATTGAAAAAAGTTATGCTAATTTAAATATTGGAAATAATTTAAAAAAAACATCATCAAAGTTTAATATTCAAAATGAAATTAATATATTTAACGATATTAAAAAAATATTTTCTAAAATTAATTTAACAAATATTTCAAAGAATACCAAAAATCATCAAAACATTATTTTTATTTTAGGTATGCCTCGTTCTGGTACTACTCTTGTAGAACAAATTATAAGTTCTCATTCTAAGGTTTATGGCTCAGGTGAGCTTCCTTATTTATCACAAATTGTATCAGATGAGTTTATTGATAATTCAAAAATATCTATAAACAAACTTTTATCATTTTTAAATGATCATTCACCAAACAATCTAATTTATGATAAATATTTTTCATACTTAAAAAACTATCAAATAAATAAAGAATTTATTACTGATAAGGCTCCCTTAAATTTTAGATGGATTGGTTTAATTAAACTTTTTTTTCCTTCTGCAAAAATAATACATTGCTCTAGAGAGCCTAAAGATAATTGTTTGTCTCTATACAAAAATCTATTTGAAGGAAATTTAAACTTTTCTTATAATGAAAAAGATCTTGGTACTTACTATAATTTGTATGCCAATCTTATGAAATTTTGGAGAAAATCTTTTCCCAATGGTTTTTTAGATGTTAAATATGAATCCTTGATTGAAAATCAAAATTCAGAAATTAAAAAAATCATTAACTATTGTAACTTAGAGTGGGAAGAGCAGTGTTTACTCTTTAATAAAAATAAAAACCCAATTAAGACTGTTAGTATATCGCAAGCTAGAAAACCAATCTATAATAGTTCAATTAAATCTTATCAAAAATTTTTACCTTATCTTAAAGAACTTTTTAGTTTAGTTTAGACAAAAAAAAAGCCCCAATAAATGGGGCTTTTTTATAAAGTTTATTATTAACTAGAATGATAATGAAAGCGCTATTTGAGTAGACTCATCATCAGAGCCTGCAGTTCCACCATTGTCTTTAGTTTCATTTTGTTGAGCTGTAATTTTAGCAGCTCCCATAGTGTAAGCTATAGCAAAACCACTGATTTCTTCATCTACGTGAGTTGAACCCGCTTTAGTGTGCTCAATTTCTCTTTCACCGTAAGAGACAGATAAGCTATCATTGATGTTAACAGCAATACCAAATGCCATAGCTGTTTCGCTTTCTTTAGCGGCAGCACCATGGTCAATGTGAGCAGCAGAAACACCCACTGTAGCCATTCCGAATGCGTAATTCGCAAATACTACCGTGTGTTCATCTACGTCTGTGTTACCAGCACCAGATTGTGCACCATTAGCAATTTCACCATAACCAATACCTGCAGTCATTCCATCAACACCTAACTGTGCTCCGTCAGTAGTTAATGCAAAATCCCAAGATGTTCCACTTCCACCAACACCTGATGTAGCGTCATCTGAGTTAGCAACTCTAGCACCTTTTGATACTTGTGCAGATAGGTCAAAGCCAGCATATGAGTTAGCGTAAACGAAAACACCTGAGTTTCCACCACCAACTAAACCATTACCAATACCTGTTGTTGCATCTAGACCATCCCAAACTTCTTCAGCAGCAGTTGGAGTTTTGTCATCAATAGTAGAAATTCCACCTGCACCAACACCTTGGTCAAATGTAATTTTTCCCATATCAGCAAAGTCCACTGATAATGAAGCAGAAGACAAACCACTATTTGCATCATTATTAGTAATAAGTAATGATGTTGCGTAACCATTAACTTCTCCTGAACCTGTGAATGATAGACTAGTATTCATCCCATATGGGTTACCAGTTACTTCTGTTTGATGTTGATTGAAGTAAGTCAGTTTTGCACTTCCAGAAACAGACATTTCAACAGCTTGCGCTGAGAAAGTTGCTAATGAACCTGCTAAAGCTGAAATACCCACTTTAGTAAATTTATTCATAATTTCTCCTTTATTATTTTTGTTATTTTTCATATATGAATTAAATGCAATTTAATCATTTTTAGATAAATACCTTTTAAAAAAGTCTAGATTTTGAATATTTATATCCAATGTTGTAAAAATATCACACTTAAAATGTTATTTTTGCTGTATTTTCCTAAATAATACCTTATTAAATCTAATTATTAGTGCTTATATCATGAACAAATTAATCACATTAAAAAAACTATTTATTTTGTTTTTATTAGCTGGAACATTAAATTCTTGTGGAGGGTTTAAATATTCTGATGCTAGAAAAAACCCTACCAACGCAGATGAGCGAATTAAACAGAATATGGAAACTGGTAAAGGATTTAGAATTGGCAATATTGGAAAAAGTGGACCTAATGAATTTATGTTTGCATCCTCTAATCCTTTGTGGAGAGCAAGCATTGATAGATTAAGCTTTGCTCCTTTAAGTAATGTTGACTACGCTGGCGGTATTATTGTCACGGATTGGTTTAGTGATGGTAGCTCTAATGAACAAATGAAAATCACAGTTCGCTTTCTTTCAAACGAAGTTAGAGCTGATGCACTTGACATAATAATTCATAAAAAAACTTGTAATCAAACCACTGGTAATTGCAAAACAGATACTATTAATAATAGTTTAAATTCTGAAATTAGAATAGCAATTCTAAAAAAAGCTGCACAAATACAAAATTCTGATTTAGCTAAAGTAAAAAAAAAGTTGGAGAATACATAATGCCTAAAAAAAGAAATAAGAAAAAGAAGTAAATAACCTATTGCTATTTGTTTTTGACATTTAAAATTATTTAAAATGGAATTAGAGAGATATAATTTTAAAATTGTTGAGGAAAAATGGCAAGATTATTGGTTTAAAAATAAAACATTCGAAGCAAAAATAATCAAAGACAAAAAAAAATTTTATTGTTTAGAAATGTTTCCATATCCATCTGGAAAAATCCACATGGGCCATGTTAGAAACTATACTATTGGTGATGTTCTTGCCCGATACAAATCTCTTCAGGGTTATAACGTTCTCCACCCAATGGGTTGGGATTCTTTTGGAATGCCAGCAGAAAACGCTGCCCGTCAAAATAATTTGGACCCTAAAGAGTGGACTAAAAAAAATATCTCAACAATGAAGAGTCAACTTAAGAAACTAGGCCTTTCAATTGATTGGGGTAGAGAGATTTCCACATGTTCTTCAGATTATTATAAACACCAGCAGCAATATTTTTTAGAACTCTATGATAAAGGCCTAGTTTACAGAAAAGACAATTATGTTAATTGGGATCCTGTTGATCAAACTGTTCTTGCCAACGAACAAGTAGTTGATGGAAAAGGCTGGAGATCTGGTGCCCAAGTTGAAAGAAAAAAACTCAGTCAATGGTTCTTTAATATATCAAAATTTTCAGAAGATCTTCTTGAAGGCCTTAATCAACTTGATGAGTGGCCAAATAAAGTCAAAATTATGCAAAAAAATTGGATTGGAAAATCTTTTGGTTGTGAAATAGATTTTAAAGTTGAGGGTAATCCTGGGGTTAAAAGTATTAGCTGTTTTACAACGAGACCCGACACTTTATTTGGGTTTTCATTTTTAGCTGTGTCAGTAGATCATCCAATATCAAAACTTTATGAAAATAATAAAGAATTTATAAAATTTAAAGATGATTGTTCAAAAACAGGAACAACAGAAGAGTCTATTGCACAAGCTGAAAAAATCGGATTCAAAACCAATTTAACCGCAATTAATCCGCTTGATAAGACCAAAAAAGTTCCTGTTTACTTCGCAAATTTTGTTTTAATGGACTATGGTTTTGGAGCTGTCTTTGGTTGTCCGGCACATGATCAGCGAGATTTGGATTTTGCTTTAAAATATAAGTTAAACATTATTTCTGTAGTTAAACCATCAAATAAAGGAGATGATTTTAAAGTTACAAAAGAGGCGTATACAGGTTCAGGAATTATTTTTAACTCTAAATTTTTAGATGGTTTAAAAGCCCCTGAACAATCGATTATAGAAACAATTAAAATACTTGAAGAAAAAAAAATAGGAAATAAAAAAATTAATTTTAGATTAAAAGATTGGGGTGTTTCTAGACAGAGATATTGGGGCTGTCCCATCCCAATTGCCTATAAAAAAAATAATGAAATTATTAAAATTCCTTTAGAAAAACTTCCAATAAAACTTCCTGAGAAAATAAATCTCGACACCAATGGTAATCCTTTGGATCATCAAGAAAATTGGAAAAAAATTATCATTGATGGTGAGGAGTGCACATTAGAAACTGACACACTCGATACTTTTGTTGATTCTTCTTGGTATTTTTTAAGATTTTGTTCACCCAAAAATAAAAACGTTGGCTTTGATATAGATGAGATAAATTATTGGATGCCTGTAGATCAGTATATTGGTGGAGTTGAACATGCAATTTTACACCTTTTGTACTCAAGGTTTTTTACAAGAGCATTAGATTATAAAATTGAAAAGATAAATTTTAAAGAACCTTTTAAGGGTTTATTCACTCAAGGAATGGTTTGCCACGAAACTTATAAAGATAAAAATAATAAATGGTTAAGTCCAGAAGAAGTTTTTTCTAAAAATGGAAAAGACTACTATAATAAAAAAGATACATCAGAAAAAATTAATGTTGGTCAGTCAGAATCAATGTCTAAATCAAAAAAAAATACTATTGATCCTGAGGAGATGATAAAAAACTATGGTGCAGATGCGGTTAGACTGTTTATTTTATCTGATAGTCCTCCAGAAAAAGATGTACAATGGTCAGATCAAGGAATGGTTGCATCATATAAGTTTATACAAAAGTTTTGGACATTGCATAAGAAGATAACTTTAAGATTTCAACAGCAACAAAATGAAGCTCAAATTTTTAGCGAGGCTATAGAGGGGTTTACAAATCAAATAATTAATAAAATTAACATTAGTCTTAATAAATTTAGCTATAACGTAATCATTGCAAATTTGCATGAAGTCTATACTTTTTTTAATAAAACATTAGAGCAAGAGACTCTTAATAAAAACCTAATGAGCAATTATATAAAAGTTCTAACTATAATGCTTCCTATAGCTCCCCACTTTGCCAGTGAATGCTTAAGTGAAATAAGTACTGATAAAAATTATTTGTGGCCAAAAATAAATGATAAATATCTCGTGGATAATCAACGCAAGATAGTTATTCAAATAAATGGTAAAAAAAGAGGTTTAATTCTAATGGAAAAAGATATCAAAGAATCTGATCTAATTGAAAAAATCAAAAAAACAAAAGAATTGGAAAAATTTATACAAGAAAAAATTATTATTAAAACTATCTTTATAAAAGATAAATTAATAAACTTAATTTTAAAATAATGCTAAAAAAGATTTCTTTATTGCTTTTGCTATGCGCACTTTGGGGTTGCGATTATACACCAATATACTTAAAAAAAAGTAACTTGGGGCAACTTATAAAAACTAGCACACTTAATGGAGACCCAAAGATAAATAAAGCGATCATCTCTTTTTTAGGATTAAAAGAGAATAAAAATATGAATTCTGGATACACCTTAGTATTAAATAGTACCAAAAGAGTTGATGTTGTCTCTAAGGATAAAAGTGGAAATCCATCAGTCTATAGATTATCAGTTATAGTAAATTTACTCCTTAACGATGCCAAAGAAACCATTAAAAAAAAAGAATTTAATTCAAGTTTTACTTATAACAATTCTCAAAATAAATTTGATCTTTCACGATACCAAAAAAATATTGAAATAAATTTGATTAATGATATCGCAGAAAAGATTTTCATTTTTTTAAAATCGTAGAAAATGATTTTAAAATTATTTGAGTTAAATAAATTAAAATTAGAAAATTACAATTTTTACCTTTTTTATGGAGATAACGAGGGACTAAAAGAAGAGACAATCATAAATTTTTTTGAAAAAAAATATCAAGATAAAATTCACAGATATGAAGAAAAAGAAATATTGGACAATATAAATAATTTTTATAATAATATATTAACAAAATCATTTTTTGATAATGAAAAACTTATAATTATAAACAGAGTTTCAGATAAAATCAGAGTAGTTATTGAGGAATTAATAGACAAAAAATCTGAAGATATTCAGTTTATCTTAAATTCAAAGAATCTTGAAAAAAAATCAAATTTAAGAAAACTTTTTGAAAAGGAAAAATCAGCTATATGTATTCCTTTTTATGAGGATAATAATCAAACATTAAATTCTATAGTCAGCCAATTTTTTAGAAACAAAAAAATTTCAATTTCACAACAATTAATTAATATTTTAATTGAAAGAAGCAGAGGAGATAGAAAAAATTTAAACAATGAATTAAAGAAAATTGAAAACTTTTCTATAAATAAAAAAAATATTTCAATCCAAGAAATAATTAAACTAACAAACCTTGCAGACAACTATAGTGCTTCGGAACTCGTAGACCACTCACTAGCTAAAAATACTAGAAAAACTGCCACTATTTTGGGTGAAAATAACTATTCAGATGAAGACAATATTGTAATAATTAGAACATTATTAGCAAAACTTAAAAGATTGGTTAAAATTTATGAATTAGTTGATAAAAATAACAGTATTGAACAAGCAATTTCTATGTGTAAACCACCAATATTTTGGAAAGATAAACCACTTATTACTCAACAGTTAAAATCTTGGAACAAAGATAATTTAAAAGATCTAGTTTATAAAACTAATGAAATTGAATTTTTAGTTAAAAAAAACTCAGTGCAAGCTAAAAATATATTAGCAGACTTTATAATTAATAATTCAAGGAAAGCTAATAGTTAGATTTTATTATTTCAATTATTTTATTTAGTTGGTCTAAATCTTTATATTCTA
>MDSY01070306.1_pt1 | contig 11029 bp, 19 predicted proteins | sample 811131 | NCBI WGS metagenome assembly MDSY01 (sample SAMN05326643, study PRJNA326480) | marine metagenome | isolation source: seawater | place: Atlantic Ocean: South West | collected 2010
AATCTTGCTCTCGGATCACGCCAGTAGTCTGTACCTAAGTCTTTTTGCAATCCTATCTGTACTGCTTTCTTAACTAGATCTTCTACCGGACCATATTCGCCTTTTTCAAGTAAATCAGCACCTTTTAATATTGCACTTTCTAGTGCCTTGTGTCTGCTAAATGTTTCAAACTCTGCTAGTAGCCAATCATAGTGATTTTCTTGCATTTGTCCTGGATCAGCTAAGTCTGCTTTTGTTGCCGCATTAATTATTTCAAATGTAGGCAATGCATTGTGTTCTGTTACATATTCATTTAGAAACTTTGCGGCATCTTGTAAACGCCTATCAAACATTGTATGATCAAATACTGTTTGACATCTAACAAATGTTTCTGCATCTGTTAGCATCATTTCAAGATATACTTTTTGTATATCATATCCATAGTCTGTGTTTTGTCTTGTTGCCATATTATTATTTTACTACTTATACCACTTATTGTCAAGCTCTATTTTAGTTTTAGTTTTAGCGAGTACTGCACCTATACAACTACCAGGGTCACCTGGATTTTGAGGAACATGTACATCTACCCAATCGTTTCTAATATTATCTACCGCTCTTTTGTTAAGGGCAGAACCTCCAGCTAGTGCAACGTATTTTGACCCTGTCATTTTCTTAGCACATGCACTAAGATTGTTTACACAATATTCAAATACCTGTTGTGTAGCCGCGGCAATATCATTTAAATCTTCTTCGCTAGTTAGTTCTGGCCTCCACCATCTGCATCCTCTATGCATGTTTTCTAACATTCTAATATTTGGATTCCAGCCAATGCCTTCTACGTTTACAAGTTCATTTAATATTTTCATAAAGTGTCTTTTAGGGTTTCCTGCATCTCCCATTGTAGCTAACATATACTCGTCTCGGTTAGGCACTAGGCCACAACGCTGTGTCATGGCACTATAGAATAAACCTAAACTATGCGGATACCCTTGACTGTGTATCTTCCTAAGTTTGTTATTTTTACCGTGCCACATAGTAAGGGTTTCGAATTCGCCTATACTATCCATTACAATTACTGCACAATCGTCTTGGGGTTGTGTATAATAAGCATATGCCGCATGACTTAAATGATGCTGGGTGTATTTTATTGGAGAAATAATATCCCAACGTTTAAGATATCTACGTATATTATTCTCAGCCCATAACCAACCCTGACCCGCTCTCCATTGGCGTAGTGTTTTAAGCCCAGGACGTTCATACCAAATAACTTGATCAGGTATGTCCCTATTCGTAAATTTCCTAGCTACCTTTATCTGTTCCCAGTTAGGGTCAGGATCATTAGGTATACCGCTAAAGTCTTTACTAAGGCTAGCCCACGACAGTTCGTTACCATCAAAGACAGCAATACTAGCATCATGGCTGTTACCAACCATTCCCCATGTAATCATCTATTCTCCCATTGTTCCTTGTCAACACGAATATACCAACCCCTTCTCGGCTTACCTAGTGATTCACCATTAGGGCCAGTAGGCCACCACAGATAGGGTCTTAAGTAATCAGGAAAACTTTTACCCCCGCCTGCAAAATTAGTTTTTACAAATACCCGTTTACAATACTTAAAGCAATCATCTAGCCAGTATTCGTAATTAAATATTGTGCCTGGTTCTAAACATTCTCTATCAAATACAGTACGTGTAGCTACAATCATATCATACTGTCTATCTAGTTTCATAGGTTCATTCATGTTAACATACATAACAAATCTTTTAAGATCTAATACGTCACAACAATCTTTGTACAGTCCGCCTTTGTCTGTATGATCAAAAAATTCATCTACGTCTGTAAGTTCTATATCAGTTATACCTTTTTGTTCTTTAATAAGGTATGCTAACATTCCCATGCCACAGCCTATTTCAAGCACAGAGTTAACTCCATCAAAGTTCATGTTGTCAACACAAAATTGTTTTTCTAGCATATACATATCCCACTTGTGTATATACTTTGCTCCTGGTACCTTTTTTCCATGCCTTTTAGAAATTTCTAAAAGTTTTGCTCTATATTCTTCAATTTGCATTTTTATACTTGTCTTTCAAATAATCTAAATTTGTAGAACGTTCAAAAGTATTATTATCTTTAGAACTATATTTCCATTCACCGTTACTAAGAGGACTTATATAACCAGTATCACTATAATAAGAGTATATATACTTTGCTGGAAATCCTCCTACACTAACTAGTTTACGTATCCAATTGTGTTTATCTTTTAATACACTTGCTTCTTTTTCTACAATCTTAACCATTCTCTGATTAAGTCTTTCCCATTCGTTACTCATCTCGCATTTTGTCTTTCTCTAAACTTAGTTTGTCTTTTAAACTTAGCAAGTAAGCAGCACCTGCAAGTATTACAATAGCGCCGGCCTCTGCAACTAAGTTTAGAGGATCAGCTTCTTTACTATGCAATACAATAAGTCTACACAATGCAGTAATAGCAATAATAATTGGCAGTGTTACAGGTATTCTAGAACTAGCATAAAAAGCACCTATCATACCAATAATTTCAGTGTATATGAATAATAGGAATATATCTCCTAATTCAATGCTACGTACTGCAACCATATCGGCTACTTCAAAACCTGCCGCTAGTAAAGTTAAGATGCCTATCACAGCTAGCATGAACTTTTCAGTAATTACTGTAGTCCAGTGTAGCTTTTCTGTAGCAAATGCTTTTTCAAATTTTTTAGGTATAAGTGGCATTATACAAGTATCCCGTTGTCTGGTTGAACAATTCCTGTAGTAGTAGCTACATACTGTTTTGCTATTTCACCTTCTGTTTTTCCTACACAAGTCACTGAGTCTCCGTTAAAGATAAACTTACCTTCTGGAGATACACTAAACATAAAAGGTGCTAAACCTAATCCTTTTTCATTTGCGATAAGAACCATTGGTTTTATTAATTCATAGCTGCCTCCGCCGCCTGCATTAAACTTACCAACAATTTCTTCACCACTAGCTAATTTTAAACTTATAGTGTCGCCTTTTTTAAATGCTATTTCTACTAACATGTTTTCTCCTATTTGTAAATGAATGGATCCTTTTTCCTAAGCTCTTTAATTTTTTTACGATATGCTAATTCTTCTTTAATTTTATTGTAAGGCCATGTTACAATTGACCATATAAAACATAGACTAATTTTCAAATATTCTAAAAGTTTTTTTAGGTAAACCATTTTTTTGCTCCTAATCTTATTTTTAAAGGTGATGTTTCTAAACTGCTAACAATACTGTGCAGGGTAAAAATCCTACCGTATCTTTCTACAGCATCACCAACATCATTTATATCATTATCCCATTGTGGTAATGAAACACCCCATCCTAAATCAATTGCTTGTTCTACAAGTTTTGATCCTGCTTGATCTCTATCAGGGATTACTATCACATCCTTATTTAATCTATTAATTAACAATGCTTGTTGATCTTTGGCTTCACTACCTAAAAGTGCCACACCTTCCAAGTGTATAGCATCTATAGGACCTTCGCAAACAACAACAAAAATTTTCTGTTGTCTTTGTTGATCTAAATTAAAAACGTAACCTGGTTGTTGCTCAGACAAATATTTTACTTTTTTATTGTTAACTACAGATCTAGCTGTCCAGCCAACTATTCTATTTTCATAATAAAATGGAATAATAAGCCTATCACGATAACCTAATGAAGGCGACCAGTAGTATTCATAATCTTCTAAGAATAATTTTCTTTGTTGCATGTAGTCTACTACTTGTGAAAACTGATCACTAGTGCTAGTACATTCTGATATCTTAACTGCATCTAATGGCAAAGGCACTGTATTAAACTTTGGAATATCAATAAGTTTTTGTTTTACTTCAATACCTTCGTTTTGTTGCATTACAGTTAGAGCAAGTTTTGTTATGACATCATCAGGAGCATTAAGCCATTGTAATAGTTTTTTCATTTTAATGCTTAGGTTACGCCCCTGTTGCCAACTAGCCTTAAAACCACAGTTGAAACAATGATAGCTTAATCCGTCAGCATTAAATATTAATCCGCCACGTTGTCTTGTGTCAGCTGTAGTTCCATTATGATGGCAACAAGGAGCGTTGAATGAAGTCCACCCGCTAGGCGTTTTTTTACGCTTAGGCGGCAGATATGTCAGAACTGTATCGTTGACTACACTCATACTAGTATTATAGCGTAGTTACTTGGTTTTGTCAAGGCTTTTTATGATATTTTCTCGTTCTTTGTCTGAATATTTTGACCAATGAGCTATTTGTGTAAGAGTGCGGCCACATCCGGTACACATACCCTTAACTAAATTGCACTGTTGGCGACAGGGACTTTTCACTATATTTTTGTCGGTTATTACTTAATTTCTTACAAGGATTTTAGTAACTTTATTGGCAGGATTTGTCGTAGTTTTAAATCTTATATATGAAAACACTCCATTAAAATTTACAGGAGTAGGTGCTACTTCAGTTCCATCAAATGTAACTGTTGCAACGTCTGCCCAATTTGATCCACTAGTAACTTGATTATCTAATGTTGCTTGTACAATCATATCTCCTATAAAACTACTTGTGTAGAATGCCGCTGTGTGTAACGCTTCATTTCCATTTATAGCAGGTTCAGCATTTACTGCTTCCGACATCCATATGCTGGTATTAGCTCCAGTTTCTGTTAGAGATGTTACAGATGTTGTTTTCAAAGGACCAGGAAATGTTTTTGAATTTACAAAAATTGTGCCATTGTTCTTAAAATTGCTATGGGAATATGTCAAAACTTTATCACCGTCTGTTTCTACTAGATATACAACAAAGCTTAAAAATTGTTGTTTTAGATTTTTTAATTCGTTTTCTGTAATAACAACTGAAAATTTTCCTCTACTAATAGTGCTTCCGTCATCTTGAATAGTAGCATTTTTTTCTATTACAAGTCTATCATTTTCATCATAAGCAGCAAATTTAACTGTATAACCTGTAGCTAAATTTACTCCTTTTTGATCTGCGTTTAATAATCTAAACTGTAAGGTATTATCAATACCTTTATAAATTTCAACATCTCTATTGTACACTGGCCTATACTCCGTAATATAACCTGCCACATCTGCGACAAGCGTGATTGTTTGATTGACTAAATATCTTGGTAACAACTGCATAATGTATTTATAGGAAATAATAATCAATTCATGCTTACAAAAGACATACAAAATAACTTTCCATTTTTAAGCGTTGTTAACTATGGAGGTAAAGAATATATTGGTATCGTTATAAACCAAGACTCTAGTGTCACTAGCATGTATGTATACACAGATCTTAATACTAAAAAAGAACAAGAACAATTTTTGGATTTAGGTGAAGTATGGTGGTGGGAATCGAACAGGATGATTCCCATTAATATATTCCTAAGTCAAGAGATGAATCCTTTTAAGTATTGTATTATGACAATGAACAGCAAAGATGTAAAAGTAAGTATAGGACCTTGTGTTAATCTTAACAATTTAGCAGTAAAACGTATTAAAAGAAAAAGTGTACAACTAGTGCGTAAACCACCTAGAGATTAACCTAATTCTTCGCAAATTAAATTCATATGCACTACTACAGCTACAGCATAGCTTATTGCATGTGCCTTCTTAAAATAGTAATCACCGTTTGTTGGTTTTAGCCATACTTCTTTCATTATCGTTGGCCACTGTTCGTTTGCTAGATGTCTCTTGGCTGGACGTATTATGGCTAGTGTTGCCGCTAATTGTTCTACCGAGGTAGGCTTCAATTGTCTCAATAGATCTCCGTGACCGCTGACGTGAAAGACTTGATCGACGAAGCTGTCGTGCTCCAAAAGTTCCCATAATGGTTTCCTTTCTATTAATTGTGTTAAGTGTTGTTCATCCTTAACGTCTTTGTATATACTAACATTAAGAAAGTCTAATTTAAAATAGCCGCGTTCTTCCGCAGTCTTATGTTCTATAGTAGATAAGTTGTCTACAGGATTATGCGGAATTTCGTTTGCATATATTCCTGTATTATGTTTTTTTCCTGTATCTAGTTTTGCTATTCTGTGCTCTAGCTTGTCTAGTATAACTGATCTGTCTGCAAAGTCTATATCAATATCAGGCATCTGGAGGTCCTATGTACCAATCTTGTATTGTGTTAACTCTTACATCTCTTATAGCTTTTTTATCAAGTGCATACACTACTATACTTGTACTTTCTGGTCGTATGTTTTTTATAGCTAATTTTATATCATCCATAAGGTCCTGATTAAGAGTGCATGGCATAATCCTAATTTCATTAGTATCAATTTTTTTGAAGGTAATTGTTACAACTCCTTTTTTCAATGCACGTACTAATTGTCTAAGATCTATCATTTTCTAACTCGTGTAATTTTTTGTACTTATTAGATTTTTTAATTGCCATGTTCCATCTTAAATTACTTACACGGTCTTTCATTGTAATTCCTAACAAATGATCAAGTTCATGTAGGTAACATTTTGCACTATAGCCGTCAATTTTTACAACTTGTTTTTCTAAATTTTCATCATAAAATTCTGCAAGGATTTCTTTAGGTCTTTTAATTTTAACATATATGTGTGGAAAACTTAAACATCCTTCAAGGTCAGCTACAATTTCTTCTGTATATTGAAGCACTGTAGGGTTTATACATATATTTGTATTATCTGGCTTATCGCCCATTACAAATACTTTTTTATCTAATCCTATTTGATTAGCACTAAGTCCTATGCCTTTACTGCTTAACATTAGTTCTTCCATTTCTTTCCTAAGTTCTTTAGGATCAAATCCAGGATTTTCTAAGTCTACAGATTCAACTTCTCTTTCTAAAAATTCATTTGGATAATATAATAGTTTCATAATTCGTATTCTTGCCAATTTACATTTTCAAGTCCTTCATCACGTTTTAAGTTAACAGCATGTGCTTTTACTCTGCCCTTCCAATTAATATCATTTATTAAAACTCTTCCTGTATCTGCATATCCCATTAGTAAAACATCATAAGGAATACCAAATTCTTTTAATGTTGCTTCTGTTATATCTCTTACACTTTCTCTTCTTCCTGTAATAAGGATAATCCTGCAACCTTTCATTTCCCATTCTGTAAATTTATCAAGTACACCTGGAAGTATTTCAGGGTCTACATTTACTAAGTCATAATGTCCATTGGGTGAATATTTAAATAAAGTTCCGTCTATATCACAAATTATTGTTTTCACATTATTCCTTTCTTACGCATATCATCCCTAATTTTACTAGCACTGATCTCATGCATTTTTTTTCCTAAGTTATGTTCTGTAAAAGTATACCCTACATCTCTTCCATAGCTTATATCTACAATATTAGGTACTTTTATTATAACATATTCTTTGTTATAAGTAAAGCTTTCTTTACTTAATTCTTTTATAATATTGTCTGCTACATCTGTTGCTGTAAATGGATTGTCTTCCCATCCTTGTACATCTCTTACCATTATACATACTTGTCCAGTTTTTACAATGGCTTTTTTAAAAAGTTTTGTGTGCCCTTCATGCCATGGTTGCCAGCGACCTAACATCTGCACTGTAGGTTTTTTCCAATCAAACATCTGTTTTCGCCTTGAATTTTTTCAATACATCTGCAAGTTGAATATCTGTATCATTAAACCATTTCGCTACATGATAGTCACATTCCAATGGCTTTTCAAACATAGCATTAGTATCTTTGTATCTGCTTTCTTCTATAGTATCCATCCATACTTCAAAGTCAGCCTTATACTTAATCCTAGTTAGAAATGTTGGAGCAACAAAATCTGCTACTGCTATTTTACCTGCACTTACTACACCGTCTGCTAAATGCCTCATACGTTCTGCTTGCCTTAGCCTACCTTCAGGACTGAAATCCCAATCATGATATCTTTCACGAACTTCGTCTGCGTTTATCCATACTCCTCCTATATGTTTTGCTAAAGGTTCTGCTAACGTTGACTTACCGCTTCCAGGCAATCCAAATATTAATATTTTCATAACTTACTTTCCATTGCAACATCTTTTACAAGTTGCACGTCACTAGGCTGGCGTTTAAATCTCATAGCCCAATGTTCTGGATCTATCATAGGATAGATAATTTCTAATTGTTCATCATTAAGTTTTCCTAACATTTCTTTACCACTTACACAATTTAATATTAACCAAGGACTAATTTTTCCATCTCGTATATGCCAAACAGCTCTATTTAAACTTACATATTTGAAATAATGATTCCATAGTGCTTGTTCTTGTTCGTCAGCCCACTCCATCATTGTCATTACACTACGCTCTAGTGCAGTTTCAACACCTTCTTTTTTTATTAAGTTTATAGCATATTTTTCATACATTTCTTCTCTGCACCAATGATCTAATTTTACACCACTAGTAACTACATGATCAATATATTTTTCTGGATACAAAGGTTTTACATTGCTAACAAAACTGCCAAATTTTACAAATGCATTGTAATAAGGACTTTTATCAAATTCATCAAATGTCTTTTCTTTTTTTGATCCTGCACTTAATTTATAAAATTTATTAAATGCAATTAATCCTAATTGAACACGTTTTTCTCCACGTTGTAGAAAACGTCTTTTTGGTTGACACATATGTACAGCTAATGTTTTTTCACGAGTAAACCCAACACCACAATATTCGCATACATATGGTTTTTCAGAGTTTGACATTCTCAATTCCGTGTTCTTCTGCAAGTTGTAATAGTTCTTTTTTTGTAGATATTCTAGCAAGTAGTTCTGCCTCGTCTATTTTCATATTAGGATATATATCTTGTATTAGTTTTTCGCTTTTGCTATTGTCATTTGTTTTCTTTTTGAATCCTATCCATTTATGAAATTCAATTTTACCTGTGCCTCCTGTTGCACAAAGTAATTGCCATTGTAGTTTAGGATGTCTTGTGCCTAGTACATTAAAGTTTTTATTATAGTATTCGTTTGTTTTAAACACAGCTAGCTCTTGTTTTTCCCTATTACCGGTTACACTACTAGCATATCTATTGAGCAACCAAAAGCTTACTTGTTTACGCTCATCTTCAGATAGCTCATCCCATACGCTTTTTGCGTTCATGTCAATTGCCGCAAGTATATCTTTTACTGGGAGTTTTTGCTGTGCCATTCTTTTAAGTCCTCAGGAGTGTTAATCTCCATACCATTATATTGTACACTCAAACAGCCTATTTGCCAACCACTTTTTAACCAGCGTAACTGTTCTAATTTTTCAACATCTTCTTCTTGCGAAACTACCAAATTTCGATAGACATCTAATGCGTTGCGTTTATATCCATATACACCTAGATGCCATTCTCCGTAACCTGTCAGTCCTCTACCAAACCATAATGCTTGATCACCTGCACGTACCATTTTTACTGTGCTAGGGTCATTCTGTTTTTCTTTTGGCATTTTTGTATACACTGTAGTAATAGGATAGTTTTTTAAATGCCAAATACATTTTTCAATTATATCAACTGTAACATCAGGCATATCACCTTGGACGTTTACAAACTGGTCGTAGTCGTAATCCCAACCATACCCTGTAGCATGTAATTTTTGCCTTTGCATTTCTACCATATATCCAGCACATCTTTCTGTACCATTTTCAAATGGGGTGTCATCTACCCATACATTTCCTTCAGGAAATAAACTAGATACACGTCTACTATCTGTAAGCACAAAGGTGTCTAAGCCCGTTTCTAAGCAACGATCGTATACTCTACGTATCATCGGCACACCATTTAGTAATTTAAGCGGTTTGTCTGGGAATCTTGTAGAACCAATTCTTGCCGGAATTAGAATAGCTGTAGTCATGTTCTATTGCCTCTTAAAGCAAAGAATAAACCACCTACCCATAGTAATACGTGTAGATTATCATATAAGATTACATCCATAAAGCTATCTGGTTGGCTGGTCCAAATTACACCTGTGACTATACTACAGATTGTAATACCGCAAAAGCGAGTTAGTAGATCAGCGTATTCTTTTAAATATGACCAGCTAGCTATTAAACCAGCTATTAGCAATCCGATACCTGCACCTAATTCTCCCCATGCAGCGAACCACCAAACAATATATGGCAGTTCAAAACTTTCAGCATCTTCTATTGATATTGGGAATTTACTCAATCCTTGTTGTATGAATACAATAGCCAAAGGCACACGTAGTAGCCAATGGCTCATACAAAACTCTGGAATACGTTTTACAAAACTTTTCATTTTGTTCCTTTCTATATTTTACTGTTAGTAGAATAGTTGTATTCATGTATCTCTTCTACTACCTTATCAAAGTCTTCTAGTCTTAACATATTAGGACCATCACTTGGTGCATTATCAGGATCTGGGTGAACCTCTAAAAAGAAATTTGTAATACCCAAAGCACTACCTGCACGACATAAGCCAGGAACGTAATCGCGATTGCCGCCGCTACTGCCTCCAAGACCGCCTGGTTTCTGTACTCCGTGTGTGGCATCAAGTACCACAGGGGTGCTATAATTATTAAGCATATAGTCCAAACCAGTAAAGTCAACAACAAGAGTGTTGTATCCAAAACTTGTTCCTCTCTCTGTTATCCAAACTTCTTTGGCACCTTCTGTCTTTGACAGTATACCTTCCATGTCCCAGGGTGCAAGGAACTGACCTTTCTTAATGTTTACAATTTTACTTGTTTCACAAGCCGCTTGTACTAAGTCGGTTTGCCTACATAAGAAAGCTGGTATTTGTAATACATCAATAACGTTATCATAGTAAAGATGTATATCCTTTATTTGCTCTACAGTATGTACATCTGTTAGTATTTTTACACCTGTTTGCTCTTTAATATCTTGAAAGTCTGTAAGTGTAATTGCAAAACCTCTACCACGTTTCCCACCAATACTGCTTCTATTAGCTTTATCAAAACTGGCTTTAAAATAATATTCTGCTCCGTATTTGTCGCAAACATCTTTACATGTTTGAGCAATTAATAAACTATGTTCTAGAGACTCATGTTGGCAAGGTCCTGCAATTATTCTAATC
>MDSY01124261.1_pt1 | contig 11028 bp, 14 predicted proteins | sample 811131 | NCBI WGS metagenome assembly MDSY01 (sample SAMN05326643, study PRJNA326480) | marine metagenome | isolation source: seawater | place: Atlantic Ocean: South West | collected 2010
AAGAAGGGTTTTCAGGGTGGTCCCACTTGGGCTCGAACCAAGGACCCTCTGATTATGAGTCAGATGCTCTAACCAACTGAGCTATGGGACCAATACGGCTGCAATATTACAACGTTTTTTAAAATTATAAAAAGAAAATCAGTCTTTATTAGACCGTTCTTGACAGAGCTCAATCAGAACACCGTTTGTTGATTTTGGATGCAAAAAAGCAATACGTTTGTTGTCCGCACCTTCTTTGGCAGTTTCATGAATCAATTCAAAACCCTCTGCCTTTAAACGTGCCAATTCTGCCTCTATGTCCTCCACCTCAAAAGCAATATGATGCACGCCTTCGCCTTTTTTAGCAATGAACTTAGCAATGGGACTGTTTGCATCCGTGGCTTCCAGCAGCTCAATTTTATGTGTTCCCACATCAAAAAAAGATGTTGTGACCCCTTCAGAAGCAACTTGCTCAGTTTTATAATGCGGCACGCCTAAGAGCTTTTTAAACAATTCATTAGACGTATTCAAGTCTTTGACGGCAATGCCAATATGTTCTATTTTCTTCAGCATAGGACAAATTTAACCGAAAAGGACTAGCTTTTAAACAATTCACCCAGAAATATATTATTTTTACCCCATGGAAAGTCAAAGACAAAAAAAAATAGCCTCCGTTTTACAGCGTGATCTCGTTGAGGTACTTCAAGGCGCAGCCACCCAAGGCGGGATGAAAGGCATACTTATTTCAGTGACAAAGGTCAATGTGACCGTCGATCTTTCGATCGCCAAAGTGTATTTGAGTATTTTCCCGATTGATAAAGGTGCTGAACTTTTAGAAGGAATAAAATCAAATGCACCCCTCATCAAACACGAGCTATCGCAACGCACCAAGCACCAATTGCGTCGCATGCCACAATTGATTTTTTTCATTGATGACTCTTTGGAGTATATCGACCAAATAGACAAGTCACTTAAAGGCATCGAAAACCCAATTGACAACCCTGATTTGTTAGAGAAACGAAAAAAGTCTTAATTGAAATTCCCCCTCTATATAGCCAAACGTTATTTGTTTTCTAAAAGCAATAACAACGCCATCAACTTTATTACCCTTATTGCTGGCTTTGGGATTATTATAGGAACCGCAGCCCTTTTTGTAGTGCTTTCAGGATTCTCTGGACTTAAAAATTTTAGTTTAGAATTCACTTCTTTTTCCGATCCTGATCTAAAAATTATTCCCACTACTACCAAAACCATCCGTTTTACAGCCGCTCAAAAACAAGCCCTTAAAACTTTAAACGCTGTCGCTTCTTTTACAGAAGTAGTCGAAGAGCGGATGCTAATGAATTGCGACAACAAACATTTGGCTGTGACCCTCAAAGGAGTGGATGCAAACTATCCGCAAGCAACCATCGATTCTATTTTGATATATGGACAGTGGTTTGAACCGAACACCCCACAAATTGTGGCCGGTTGGGGCGTCACTAATGAACTAGGGTTTGGAATTTTTGATGTAGCAAAAGTCATTAAACTCTATGCGCCCAAGCCTGGGACTGGACAACAGATTTCTGTAAAAGGTGCTTTTACAAGTATGAAAGTCGCTAATGCAGGGATCTTTCAAATTAATGAAACACTTAATAATTCTCAAGTATTTACATCCCTTGAAAATGCCAAGTATTTATTAAACTATGATTCTGAAACTCTCAGTGCAATCGATATTTATTTAGAACCCTCTGTCGATGAGGATGCGGCAAGAGCGGCATTGCAATCTGTTTTTGATAACAAGGTTACAATTAAGAACCGACTCCAACTCAATGACGCCCTTTACAAAATGCTGAATACAGAACATGTCGCAGTCTATTTGATTTTTACATTGATTTTAATCATCGCCTTGTTTAATATTATCGGTTCCATCATAATGATGATTTTAGACAAGAAAAAGAATTTAAAAACCTTGTACAATCTAGGAGCAACGGTCAAAGAATTGCGAAGCATATTTTATTACCAAGGAATTTTAATGACGGTAATTGGTGGAGGTATAGGACTCGGAATTGGTGTGGTTGTTATATGGTTGCAACAAAAACATGCCTTAGTAATGATTACGCCTTCCTTGGCATATCCGGTCGATTTACAGCTGATCAATATTGGAATTGTGCTCGCTACGATATTAACTTTAGGAATCATAGCCTCGCGGATTGCGTCGCGACGCATCGCTAAAGCACAGCTAAACGCCTAAACAAATTGGTAGTCGCCAAAGGTCGCTTCTACAGCGTCAAACGCAGCAAAAACATCGGCACTATGATCGCTAGTCACCATACGTGTTCGGAACGGTTTAAAATCTGGAATGCCTTTAAAATAGTTGGTATAATGGCGTCTGGTTTCTAAAACCCCTAAAACTTCCCCTTTCCAATCAATTGCCATTTGCAAATGACGTCGCGCAGCTTCCACACGCTCGAGCATGCTAATAGGCTCTAAGTGTTCACCCGTTTGCATAAAGTGTTTTACTTGCTTAAAAAACCAAGGATTTCCAATTGTCGCACGTCCAATCATAGCACCATCTAGTCCATATTGATCACGCATTTCAATCGCGCGTTCAGGCGTGTTTACATCCCCATTTCCAAAAACAGGAATGTGCATACGCGGATTGTTTTTAACCTCTGCAATCGGACCCCAATCGGCAGCACCTTTGTACATCTGCGCACGGGTACGCCCATGAATAGAAATCGCTGCACAACCCACGTCTTGCAACCGTTCAGCTACCTCCACAATATGAATGGAATCATTATCCCAGCCCAAGCGTGTTTTGACGGTAACGGGTAAATTGGTACGCTTTACCATTTCGGCAGTGAGTTTTTCCATTAAACACACATCTTTCAAAATACCTGCGCCTGCGCCTTTACTCACTACTTTTTTTACGGGACAGCCAAAATTAATATCAATAATATCCGGATTGGATTTTTCAACAATATCAATAGCTTGTAACATACTGTCTAAATTAGCTCCAAAAATCTGAATGCCTACAGGACGTTCTTTTTCATAAATATCTAATTTCATGGTGCTTTTGACCGCATCACGAATCAGGCCTTCACTTGAAATAAATTCGGTATAAACCACGTCTGCTCCTTGCTCTTTACACAACGCACGAAAAGGAGGGTCGCTCACATCTTCCATGGGCGCAAGCAATAAAGGAAATTCAGGAAGCTCTATAGAACCAATTTTAACCATGTTTTATTTATAAAAATTCATTTCATCTAAGTATTCCCAAACCGCACTGGGCAGCATAGGTCGAATGTTTTTACCCGCCTTAATGGACTGACGAATAAACGTAGAAGACAACTCCATAATGGGAGCATCTATTTTAATTATGGTGGCATCTTTTTCTAAAACCGCTGTTTTTTCGGACGCTGTTAGTTTTCTAGGATACACATAAATCGGATATCCTTTGATGATTACCTCCGCATTTTTCCATTTTGGCAAGGACTTTAAATTGTCTTCCCCCATAATTAGTGAAAAGCGGTGTTCGGGGTGTTTTTCTTCTAAATATGCCAATGTATGAACAGTATAATTCGGTTGTGTTAAATTAAACTCAATAGCACTTGGCATAAGTTTTGGGTACTCTTTTGTAGCCCTATAAACCATTTCTATCCGTTGGTGATTGTCCAGTAAGCTTTGCTTTTTTTTATGGGGACTTTGCGGCGTGACTACCAACCAGACTTGGTCCAAATCCGAATGTTCCGCAATATGATTCGCAATCACAAGGTGCCCAACATGGATGGGGTTATAAGTTCCAAAAAAGAGTCCAATATTCATTGATCCTTAGTTAATGTATTTAGCCACTTTATCATAGGCTTCTTTTTTAGCCATTTCCAAAACATCATTTTCAATGATGCAGTCAAATAAAGGAGCGGTAGCAAGTTCAGCGGAAGCTTTTGCAACTCGCATATTAATTTTGTCTTGCGTTTCTGTTTGTCTTTTTTTAAGACGAATCTTTAATTCATCGATGCTTGGAGGCTTCACAAAAATAGCCAAGGTTTGTTCTGGAAATTTACGTTTAATTCGCAAGCCACCAGAAACATCGATATCAAAAATAACATGTTTTCCAAGAGCCCAAATACGTTCTACTTCAGCCTTGAGGGTACCATAAAAATTATCTCTATAGACTTCTTCCCATTCCAGAAAATCATCTGACTTTATGTGTTGTTTAAAAGCATCACTAGATAAAAAATAATAGTCCTTTGTGTCAACTTCAGTTCCTCTTTTTGCACGGGATGTTGCCGATACAGAAAATTCTAAATTCAACTCTTCTTGTGCCAACAAATGCCTTACAATTGTTGTTTTTCCTGATCCCGATGGTGCCGAGAATACAATCAGTTTTCCTTGTGTCATCTTAGAGGACATTGAGTAATTGTTCTTTAATTTTTTCTAATTCGTCCTTCATTTGAACCACTAATTTTTGCATCGGCGCAAAATTAGCTTTCGACCCAATGGTATTGATTTCTCGCCCAATTTCTTGAGAAATAAATCCTAATTTTTTACCATTGGACTCCTCAGAATTTAAGGTTTTTATGAAATACTCTAAATGGTTTTGAAGTCGTACTTTTTCTTCAGTGATATCAAACTTTTCGATGTAATAGACCAACTCTTGCTCAAAGCGATTTTCGTCGTATTTTTCTTTCAGTTCGGAAACGCCTTTATGTAAACGCTCGCGTACATTTGTGATGCGTTCGGGGTCTATTGCAAGCACTTGATTTAGTAAGTCTGAAATGATCGCAATTCGTTTTGTAAAGTCCGCCTCTAACACATTACCCTCTTCTAATCTATAAAGCGCAATTCGATCCAATGCCTTAAGTATTTCATTTTGAATATCCGACCATTCTGATTCGTCTATTTCGTCACGCTCGGTACTAATTGCATCGGGCATTTTGATAGCCATTTGAAGCCGTTGTATTTCAGTCCCAGTTGACAATCCTTCTAATTGTGCCATGTATTTTTTCACGACTTTAGGATTGACATTTGCAAAGGTCTCTCCACCAGTATTTTCAAAATATAATGAAAAATCAACTTTACCTCTGTTTAATTTTGAAGCAATAAGTTTTCTAAGATTCAATTCTTTAGACCTGTATATTGACGGCATGCGCATGTTGAGGTCTAATGTTTTACTATTCAATGATTTTATCTCAATGGATATAGTTTTGCTTGGCAATTGTAATACAGACTTACCATAGCCCGTCATGGAATGTATCATTCTTTGGTGTTAAAAACTTTTTCCAAAGATACTGAAAACCAATAAGTATACCCAAGGAGAATTTAAACTCTTCCGCAACCTTAAAATGCATGTGTTTTAAATTTTCGTATATTGTTTTCAACTTAACTAAAACCCTATTTAATCATGGAAAACATTTCAATGAATTGGTTGGCAATCCTTGTGTCAGCTTTGATCCCTTTAGTTATCGGAGCAATCTGGTATCACCCCAAAGTATTTGGAACCGCATGGATGCATGCTACTGGAATTACCGAAGCCAAAATTAAAACCATGTCGCCTGCTAAGGCTTATGTTCTAGCAGTTCTTTTATCTATAATTCTATCTTTTTACCTGTACATCAACGTTTTGATAGGGGGTCCTGATGAGATGCGTCATGGTCAAGAATTATTTATGACCTTTAAACATGGTGCGGCACACGGTGCTTTTCTAGGGGTTTTTGTAGCATTTCCTGTCTTAGCTACCAATGCCGTTTTTGAAATGAAATCAGCTAAATACATCTTTATAAATGTGTTTTATTGGATTGTATCATTGGCACTTCTGGGCGGTGTACTCAATGGTTGGCCTGTGTAAATTTGCAGTAATAAATCTAGATGAATAAGAAAAAAGACTTCGGTCTTTTTTTATTTAAATGGAGAATGCTGCTTGAATTCTTTTATTTTAATACGTCTAAAAAACGGTTTTGTTAAGGAATTCAAAAAAGGGTTTTTATGCTTTATATAACAACTTAATTCCAAAGGATTGGCGCCAATAGTGGTTTTTATTTCGGAGGCCGTTCGGCCCAAGTTAATAGAAGACACTTTCTTTTCAATCCCCAATCTGACATAATCATTTAAAATACGTGGATAGATGGCATGTGATTTATTCAACTGATAATCCAATCCAATAAAGTGGGCATCCAACGCATTTTTATTGACAAGCGCGGTCAAAAACCCAACGAGCTTATCTTCTAGAAAATACGCTTTCACGATGAAGTCATCTTTGAAAGTTGCCCGCAAATGGATGTAGGTATTTAGGTTTAAAACTTGCGCATTAAAACTGGCATTCGCAATGGTATTTTGGTATAATGCTTGTAGTTCTTCTTTGTAGGTTTCAAAGTCATGCTCTGTAAATAAACGCGTCTCTAAAGCACTACTTGTTGAGTCGGCCTTATTGGCCTTGACTCTTTATTTTGATTTTAATATGTTTTTGTAATCCTCAAAGGTTTTCCATTCCGGGTCTAACTGAACAATCATATTGGGTTCAACCTTGATTTCGCTATATCCAAAATTTAAAAACTGACGTGTACTTTGAAGCGATTCCTGCTTAAAATCTTTTACAAAAATAGCATGAAGCGGTTTAGTGTTTGCTGCTACGGCGTCTAAAGCAGTGCCAATCTGAGTCATGATCTCATCTTTAGAAACATGATCCGAGCTCCTAATTCCGTGCTCGCCACTGAGAAACACATTTCCACAAAACATTATTTTTATGTGTTCATTACAAAAAAAGAGGCTTAAGAATTTCCGAACTAAGGACGCTACTTTTATGTTTTTTAAAGTGCCTTCAACACTTAAGTTAATCACTTGAACAAGTGCAAGAGCTACCGTATTTTTTTTGTCATCAGAAATGGAAATATATTTGAATTCAATTTGTGGATTTGAAAGTTCAAAAGCTTTTAAAAATGGTTTTGAAAAATAGACGTTTTTATCAGCATTCACTTCCTTAAAAACGACAGGGTCGATAAGGTCAACTGAGGGGTATAAAGAGGTGACAAAAGAACTCATTTAGTCGCTTGAAGGTTCGGATTTTTAGAAACCAAATATACACCTAAAAATATTAAAGCTGCCGCCACGACCTTCACAGTGTTTAAGCTATCGCTACCCATTATAATCGCAAAAACTCCTGCAAAAATAGGTTGTATATATACAAATGTACTCACCGTTGTGGCACTCAATTTTCGCAGGGCGAGCGGATTCAACAGGTAGGTGGCAAAAGTTGCGCAAACCACTACAAATAGCACTGAAAACCAAATATAAGGAGTAAAACTACTCCAGTTAACTGCTGAAAGCTCAGAGTATCCAAAAGGAAGCACAAAGAAGGTTCCAAACAAAAATAACCATTTAATAAAGGTGTATGGATGGTATTTGTTGGTCAATTTTTTTATCAAAATCAAATAATAACTGTAAGACGCTGCATTGATAAGCACCAAGAAATTGCCTAATAACACATTGTCTGCAGAACTAGTTGAACGGTTATAGATACTTAAAATTAAGGCTCCCGAAAGCCCCATAAAGACACCTAAAACCTTAATTTTCCTAATCTTTTCTCCTAAAATAAAAGCAGATAACACTAACACAATGATTGGTGTTGTGACCATAATCACAGATCCATTAATTGGAGTGGTAAACTGTAATCCTTTAAAAAATGCCAGCATATTAAGAGCCACACCAAAAAATGCTGCAAGCATGAATTTAGGGTAATCTACTCGATCTATTTTTTCTTTAGGAGCCCAAAAACTAAACACCCAAAAGAGCACAGCAGCAAGACTTACTCTAAATAAAATAAACCCGAAGGGTTGCATGTATCCGCCATCGATGACATCGTTGGCAAAGGTAAACGTAACGCCATAAAAAAGCTGTACCAATATAAGTGCAAAGAGTGCAAACGTATTATTTTTCATTCAATAGTGCTGTTTTTGCCGAGTTGATGACTTTAGGGCTGTTCCCAACAAACAGTTGGTCATTCAAAACGAGTACAGGCCGTTTTAGGAACGTATAATGTTCCAAAATATAATTTTTATAATCGGTATCAGTAAGGGTTTTTTCTTTCAGTCCCAATTCCTTGTAAAGCTTTGCTCGCTTGCTAAAAAGGGATTCATAGCTGCCTGACAAAGTTTTTAGGTGTTCTAAATCCTTAGAATTTATCAATATTTTCTTGATGTCTTGAAGTTCAAAATCTTCGTCTAGATCTAAATGGTTTAAAATTCGTTGACACGTATTACAGGTACTCAAAAAATAGAATTTTTTCATGGGATTCTTTTCTTATTTTTACAAATAAAATCAATTCTTTACTAAGAACTAAATAATCTCTGAATATTATGGACTGGAATCACAATGTAACACTAAAAAACAGAACACTTCTACTGAAACTCATAGAGAAATTTTCTTTAGATCAACTCAATACGGTTCCTAAAGGCTACCGAAATTCCATTTTTTGGAACGTTGCACACACCATTGTTACGCAACAATTATTGGTTTACGGCTTGTCAAATACTCCCTTGTTGGTTGATTCTGAATTGGTAAAAACCTATAAGAAAGACTCTAAAACCGTTCACGAAGCTACGGAGGAAGAATTGGCACTCATCAAAACTCTTTTGTTCTCAACGATTGAACAAACAAAAATAGACTATGACAATGGCGTATTCAAAGGATATACTCCCTATGCGACTTCTTTAAACGTGACTTTGAGTACTATTGATGAAGCTATTAGTTTTAATGCGTTTCACGAAGGCATCCACCTTGGGTACATTTTAGCAATGAAAAACAGTTTATGAACCCTATAGAACATTCATAGTTAGGTTGTCGCTCAAGAAATGAGTTAATATATGCCACATATGAGCGCAAAAACAAGGTGTTATGGATGTTAATTCGAATAATTGTTAGGTGCTAGGCCAAACTGAGGATATAAAATGAAGTTTAAAACTCGCATTTTATGCAAAGAATTATATATTTCATTAAATATTTCCTATTAAAATATCATATTACGAATTTATATCTTAATTATCGACGTGCAATTATCATATACAAAAAAATAGAGCATTATTTTTAAAGATATTATATATTTGTAACGTAAAATATTTAAAATTTAATCCCCCAAAAATTTGATATGGAAGATAAAATAAAAGGTTTTTTAGACCTAGTTAAAGAAAGAAATGGCCACGAAGCTGAATTTATTCAAGCTGTAGAAGAGGTTGCAGAAACGGTGATCCCTTATATCGTAAAACACGATATTTATCACGGAAAAAACATTTTGTTAAGAATGGTTGAGCCTGAGCGCGCAATCACTTTTAGAGTTAACTGGGTAGATGATAAAGGAGAAATTCAAGTAAACCGTGGGTACCGCGTTCAAATGAATTCTGCGATCGGACCCTATAAAGGTGGGCTTCGATTCCACCCATCGGTCACGATGAGTATTCTGAAGTTTTTAGCTTTTGAGCAAGTTTTTAAAAACAGCTTAACAACTCTTCCAATGGGTGGAGGAAAAGGCGGAAGTGATTTTGACCCTAAAGGAAAAAGCGATAATGAAATCATGCGATTTTGCCATGCCTTTATGAGTGAATTATTTCGTCATATAGGTTCTAATACTGATATTCCAGCAGGAGATATTGGAGTTGGCGGTCGCGAAATAGGATTCCTTTTTGGGATGTATAAAAAACTAAGAAACGAATTTACAGGAGTACTTACAGGAAAAGGAATGACATGGGGGGGGTCTCTCATTCGTCCTGAAGCTACTGGATATGGAACTGTATATTTTGCGGATAAAATGTTGCAAACAAAAGGGGATAATTTCAAAGGAAAAACGGTTGTAATTTCCGGCTCTGGAAATGTAGCACAATATGCTGCAGAAAAAACGATTCACTTAGGAGGAAAAGTAATTACATTATCAGATTCTTCTGGGTTTATTCTAGATGAAGAGGGAATTGATCAAGACAAGCTAGCGTTTGTAATGACACTTAAAAATGTCAAAAGAGCGCGTATAAGTGAGTATGTCAAGACCTATCCAAACGCTAAATTTGTAGCAAACAAAACGCCTTGGGAAGTTAAGTGTGATATTGCGTTGCCGTGTGCGACCCAAAATGAATTAAATGAAAATGACGCCGAAATATTGTTAAAGAATGGTTGTATTTGTGTGAGTGAAGGCGCCAATATGCCTTCGACAAAAGAAGCAATCACCAAATTTCATGAAGCTAAAATTTTATTTGCACCTGGAAAAGCATCCAATGCAGGTGGTGTTGCTACATCTGGACTGGAAATGACACAAAATTCCTTGCGCTACAACTGGACTCGAGCAGAAGTAGATGAAAAGCTAAAAGACATCATGGCCAATATTCATGATGCGTGTATAGAATATGGAAAAGATGAAAAAACTGGGTATATCGATTATGTTAAAGGTGCCAATATTGCAGGTTTCGTAAAAGTAGCCGATGCAATGCTTGCACAAGGCGTGGTGTAACAACTACCAAACCTACTTTCAAAAAGCTTTCATTAATTTGAAAGCTTTTTTTGTTTATGTACAATAATGAGTTCATTTCTCGTTTGTAATAAATATATTTGTACTTAAAGTTGAAGATAATTCAATTCATTTCTATGCTTGATATTCATGACTTTTTATAAATAAAACACGAGGTAGTTGAATAAAATTAATATTAATAATTTCGATTTCTTAAGAGTTGTTTTTGCTTTTACAGTAGCATTTGCGCATTTAATCGAATTGAGTGATCTAGAAATTCTTAAGCCTTTCAAGGTCTTTTTCAACACGCGCTTAGCAATAGATGGATTTTTTATAGTAAGTGGCTTTTTAATTGCAAAAAGCTATGAGAACAGTACAACAATAAAAGACTATATTATTAGAAGAGCGAAACGAATTATCCCAGCGTATGCTGTTGTAATCCTAATTTCTGCACTCTTCCTTAGCGCTATTTCAACGTATTCATTGACCGAATATTTTTCTAACATTCAATTTTGGAAATATCTTACAGCCAATTTATCATTCCAAAATTATTTAGAACCTTGCTTGCCTGGAGTATTTGAAAC
>MDSY01083257.1_pt1 | contig 11027 bp, 10 predicted proteins | sample 811131 | NCBI WGS metagenome assembly MDSY01 (sample SAMN05326643, study PRJNA326480) | marine metagenome | isolation source: seawater | place: Atlantic Ocean: South West | collected 2010
AACTATAATAGCACCTGTTAAAGTTGCTAAATCAACCATAAATTTTGGTTTAAATTTTTTTTCAGTAAAGGTTAAAGCGTCGGCCAAAACTAATCTACCTTCTGCATCTGTATTTAATATTTCTATTGTTTTACCACTATAAGATTTTATAATATCTCCTGGTCTTTGTGCGTTGCCACCTGGCATATTTTCTACAAGTCCCACAACACCTACAGCATTAATTTTTGCTTTTCTTAATGCTAGATTTTTCATCAGACCAACTACTGTAGCAGAACCTGCCATATCATAAGTCATATCTTCCATAAACTTCGCAGGTTTTAGTGAAATTCCACCAGTATCAAAACAAACACCTTTACCGACAAATGCAAGAGGCTTAGAGTTATTTTTTACACCGTTCCATTCCATGGTAACCAAATATGATCCTCTAATACTTCCTTGCCCCACACCCAACAAAGCATTCATTCCTAATTTTTTCAGTTTCTTATCGTTATAGATATTGATTTTTAAACCATGTTTCTTTAGAGAACTTAATCTTTTTGCATACTCATCTGGGTGTAAAATATTCCCAGGCTCAGAGACAAGATCTCTTGCAAAAAAGGTTCCTTCTTCAAGAGCTTTAAATCTTAATTGATCTTGAGTGGATATCTTATTCTTATTTCCAACAACGTTTATAGAGATTAGTCTTTTATTTTTTTTTGATTTATAGATATTAAATTCATAAGATTTTAATCTCAATCCATGAAGAAAATACCCTGCAAAATTTTCAATTTTACTGTTTATTGTATCTGAGTTTACTAAATAATCATTTTTTTTATCATAGTTTATAAAACCATGAAATTTTGCTCCTAAATTTTCTATGTCAGAAGTTTTTAAATCTTTTTTAATGGATACTAAGAATATCGTTTTTTTTGAATTAATTTCAAAAAAAAGTAAGTCTTTTTTTAAGTCACTATTTTTTAATAAGTCGGATATGTAAGAAAATTCTGAATTAGAAAGAAGTTTTTTTAAACCATTAATATTGAATTTTTCATCGGTAAATAAGACAAGATTACCTAAAAGTTTTTTTTGGCTGTTATTTTTATAATTAATTTGAATAGTCATAAATTTTAAATACACTCCTTACGTGTTCGGTGCTATATATTGAGAAAATTATCATATTTCAATGAAAAAATTAATATTTCGAAAATTTTTAAAAGATACACTTAAAACATTTATCATAATTACATTATCGATTGGTATAATTGTCTGGGTTGTACAGGCTGTGGGTTATCTGGATTTTATATCAGAAGACGGCCATGGTTTGTTTGTATATTTTAACTATACGTTTCTTAATTTTCCTAAGATTATTAGTAGAATAATACCTTTTATTTTTATGGTCTCTCTTTTTTATCAGATCCTAGACTATGAGCAGAGAAATGAACTTCTTATATTCTGGGTTAATGGAATTACAAAAAAAGAATTTATAAATAAGATAGTCGTTTACTCTTTTTTGATTGCCTTATTTCAAATGTTTCTAAGTGTATACATCAACCCTTTAGCACAGAGTAAAGCAAGAACGTTTGTTGCAAATTCAAATATTGATTTTTTTCCATCTTTAATAAAAGAGGGTAAATTTATTGATGCTGTAAAAGGTTTAACAATTTTTATTGAATCAAAAAATGAGAGTGGAAATTTTAAAAATATATTTTTAAGTAATAATTTTGGTTATGAAAAATTGAATGAAATCAATTCTAAAAAATCAGAAATTATTTATGCTAAAAAAGGTATTTTGATTAATAATAACGAAGAAAGGTATTTTCAACTTATAGATGGAAAAATAATAAAAAATGATAATAAAAAAATACAGGAATTCACTTTTGAAAAGATAAATTATGATTTAACTCAATATGTTTCGAATTCTACCAAATATCCAAAAATAAGAGAGGCACCAAGTACTTTTTTGATAAAATGTGTATATTATATTTCTCTGAATAAATTAGATAATATTGAAGATAAAAACTTTGGTAATGTATATTACAGATGTAACGAACGTAGTTTTAAGATTATTTTAGAAGAGTTTTTACAGAGAGTTTATAAACCTATGTATTTAGTAATACTAGGGCTAATAAGCTCTTTACTTGTTTTAAAATCAAAGGATGAAATAGATTATAAAAAAATGAAGCTAAATTTGTTTGGTCTCTCTTTTATTGTTATTGTAATTTCAGAAATATCCTTACGGTATTCTGCATACAATATAGTTGGCACCTTTTTCTTTATTTTTTTTCCAATTGTTATTTTTTGTATTGTTTACTTAACTTTATTAAAAAAACTTAAAATATGATCAAAACATACGAAGGTTATTTGATTAAACTTTTCTATAAAAAAATATTAATGACCTCTTTAATATTTTTATGCTTAATTGTAATATTGAATATTTTTGAAGAAATAAACTTTTTCAAAAATTTAGAAATTAATTTTTTATTGCCTTTTTTTATATCTTTATTAAAGGCTGCTTCAAATTTATTTGAAGTTTTTCCATTTATTTTTTTGATTTCATCACAGTTTTTTTTTTTAGATCTCATAACCAAAAATGAACTTGAAACATTAAAAATTCATGGTTTAAATAATCTTAAAATTATTAAAATTTTATTTTTATCTTCTTTTTTTTTAAGCTTATTCTTAGTAATTATATTTTATAGTGTTTCTGCTAGACTAAATTTTTTATACCTTGATATAAAAAATAAATATTCTGATGACAACAAGTATCTTGCGGTAGTTACCAAAAATGGACTTTGGATAAAAGATGAAATCAAAGAAAAAACATACATAATAAATTCTAAAACTATTGAAAATAATTTTTTAAAGAATGTAGTAATTTCTTCATTTGATAAGAATTTTAATTTAAAATCTGTTATTAGATCTCCAAAAGTAGATATATCAAATTTTAAATGGGAGATTTATCAGCCAACAATTTCAATAGATAACCAAAGAATAGAATATAAAGAAAATATTTACATTGAGCTACATTTTAATCAAAAAAAAATTAATGGTCTATACAGAAATCTATCTTCTCTTACTCCATTAGAGTTATTAAAGCTAAAAAAAGATTACATGTCAATCGGCTACTCGACAGACGATATTATGATGCAACTTCATAAACTTATTTCATTCCCTTTCTACATAACTATTCTCACAATACTAATGTCTATTATCATGCTTAACATTAAGCGTGATAAAGCAGTTATTTTTCATATTATTTTGGGAATTTTTATATCTGTTCTGATTTATTATTTTTATTATCTATTTAACTTATTTGGAAAAAATAATACTATTCCAATCTTAACTTCTATATGGTTACCTCTTTTAATATTGATAATTTTTATAATGATTGGATTAATTAGAGTTAATGAGAAATAAAATTTTTACTATCTTATTTTTATCACTATTTTTTTTAGTAGAATCAAAAAAAATATTAGCTGATGAGTTTTTTTTTGACACAGAGTCAATTGAGATTCTAGATAATGGAAATATCATTTCGGCCAAAAATGGTATTGCAAAATCCACAAAAGATAAATTAGAAATAATTTCAGATATTTTTTACTTAAATAAAAAAATGTCTATTTTAAATGCTTCCAATAATTTAATAAAATTCTTAGAAACAGGAGTGAATGTGGAGGCAGATGAACTTGAATATAATAACATTTTGTCTACTTTTTTTGTTGATGGAAATGTGAAGGTTATAGATAACAAAAAAAAACTGACCTTATCATCAACAAATATGTTTTTTGATAATAAGAAAAAAATAATTAAATCAGATTCAAAAACTACAATTAATTATAAATTTGGAAATAGTTTTAAAGTAGGATCTTTTAACTATTCTTTAAATGACAACTTAATCAAAATGAATGATGTCACTTTAGTAGATTCAGATGAAAATACTTTTAGCCTTGATGAAGCATACATTAATTTAGATTCGGAAAAACTAATTGCTAAAGATATTTCTATTAATTTTAATAAAAAATACATTCAAACTGATGGTGATCCTAGGTTGGAAGGAGATACTTTAGTAAACAATAAAGATCAAACAATCATCAAAAATGGATCATTTACACCATGTAAAAAAAATGATGACTGTCCTCCTTGGCAATTGACAGCTGGTGAAATAAAGCATGATAAAAAAAATAAAATAATTTACTACAAAAATGCTTGGTTAAAGTTATATGATAAACCAGTATTTTATTTTCCTAAATTTTTTCACCCCGATCCAACAGTTAAGAGGCAGTCTGGATTTTTAATGCCTACTTTTAATGCTTCGAATAGTATTGGTTCTTCATTTAATGTGCCCTACTACTTAGCATTAGCTGAAAATAAAGATGTTACGATCAAGCCACGTTTTTTTTCAAACGATAAGATTATAACTCAAACTGAATACAGAAGTGTAGGTGCTGATTCTAAATTGAATATAGATGCGAGTATATTGAGTCAAAAAAATTCATCTAGTAAAAGTCATATTTTCTTAGAAACTTCTAAGAGATTAAATTTCAATGAATTTTCAGATAGTAATTTAAGTCTTAATTTACAAAAAACATCTAATGAAACTTATCTTAAAACTTACAAAATCGACTCTACACTAATAAACAATCCCACATTTCTTACATCTTCACTTGATTTTAATGTTTATAAAGAAGGTTTTTCATTCGATGCAGCTACAACCGTATATGAAGATTTAAACAAGACAAATAACGATAAGTATGAATTTATTTATCCTTCATTTAATATTAATAAAGAGATTGCAAATAACTCTTCCTTAACAGGAAGCTTCAATATTAATTCATCAGGGTTTATGAAACATTATGATACTAATACATTTGAAAAAGTTTTAATTAATGATTTAATATTTAATTCTGATCCATTTTTAACTAATAAAGGTTTTAAAAATGATTTTAATATTTTATTTAAGAATATTAATACAGAGGGAAAAAATTCAGGAAAATATAAAAATACTTTAAATAATGAATTGACATCAATATTTCAAATTAATTCTTCATACCCATTGAAAAAAGAAAATGAAAATTTTGTTAATATTCTAAAACCAATCACATCATTTAAGTATAGCCCCTATAAAAACAAAAAAAACTTAAAGACCGAAGAGCATAGAGTTGATTTAAATAGTATTTATAACATTAACAGGATAGCTAAAAATGATGCGGTTGAGGGTGGTGCTTCATTAACTTATGGATTAGAGTTTAAAAAAAATCGTATAGATGGTGATATTGAATTTTTTACGGCAAAATTAGCTAACGTTTTAAGATTAGATGAAAATAAAAATTTATATGATAATAATGATCTAGGAAAAAAAACATCTGATTTTTTTGGAGTTTTAGGCTTTTCTCCAAATAATGTATTTAACATAGATTATGATTTTTCAATTGATAGTGATTTTGATAATACTAAATACCAGTCACTTGAATCAGGGATTACGGTAAATAATTTTATTACTACTTTTCAATATTTGAATGAAAATAACACTAAAGACTCGCAAAGTTATTTATCAAACAAAACATCTTATAATTTTAACAACTCAACTAATCTAATTTTTGAAACAAGAAAGAATAAAAAAACTAGCATGACTGAATTTTATAATCTGATTTATCAATATAGAAATGATTGTCTTATAGCGGCACTGGAATATAATAAAGATTATTACAATGATCGTGATTTAAACCCTGAAGAAAATATTTTCTTTAAATTAACAATAGTACCATTTGGTCAAACAAGTAGTCCAAATTTAAGATGATTAAGATAAAATTTTTAGCTATTTTTTTAATATTTTTCCAATTTGCTTTGCAGGTACAATCTAACAATAACATTTTGCTACTATTTAAAGTAAACAATATAATAGTAACTAATATCGATATTGAAAATGAAAAAAAATATTTAATTGCTTTAAACCAAGAATTGATAAAATTAAGAGAAGAACAATTAATTACTATTGCAAAAGACTCAATAATCAGAGAGCACATAAAGAAAACTGAACTTATCAAATATTATAAATTGGGTCAAAAAAATGAGTCAATAAACCAAATCGTATCAGATTATTATAGAAAAATTGGTTTCAAAAATGACTTTGAATTTGAGGTTTATTTAAAGAAATATGATTTAAAAATAAATGATATTAAAAGAAAATTTGAAATTGAAAAAACGTGGAATTCACATATTTATAATAAATTTAAAAATAGAATTTTTATTGATGAAAAAAAGCTTACAAAAAAAATATCCAATAAAGAAACAGAGAATAAATCTTATCTACTATCAGAAATAATTTTTAAGAATAAAAAAAAAGAACTACAGAAACAACAATTAAGAATAATAATTGAAAGTATAAATGAGATAGGTTTTGGTAACACTGCTAATATATACAGTGTAGCTGATAGTAAAAAATTTGCTGGCAACATAGGATGGATTGAAGAAAAATTTCTTTCAGAAAGTTTAAATCTAATACTAAAAAAATTAATGCCAGGTGAGTATTCATTGCCAATTAATGTTGGAGCAAACTCATTAATTTTAAAAATTGAAGATATAAAAATTAATAAAGTTAAGATTAATCCAAAAGAGGAGCTACAAAGATTAGTTAATTTTGAAACCAACAAACAACTAGATAAATTTTCTTTAATTTATTTTAATAGAATAAAATTAGATGCTACTATAAATGAATACTAAACCTATTCTAATTGTAGGAGGCGAGCCATACAGTGTTTTTAGTGAAATTTTTTTTAAAGCTTTAAACAAAATAAAGATTAAAAAACCTATTGTATTAATTGCCTCTCAAGCCTTATTTACAGCACAGATGAAATCTTTAAATTTTAACTTTAAGATTAATTCTGTAGATAGCACCAATCTTAATCTTAAAAATCTAAAAAAAAATCATATTAATCTAATTAATGTTGATTTTAAATTTAAAAAACCATTTAATAAAATTTCAAATAAATCTAATTCTTATATTGAAAAAAGTTTTCAAATAGCACTTAAACTTTTAAGCACAAAAAAATTTGCAGGATTAATTAATGGACCGATTTCTAAAAAACATTTTTTAAATAATAAATTTTTAGGCATAACAGAATATTTAGCATCTAAAACAATAAAAAATGATAATATTTCTATGTTAATATATAATAAAAATTTATCAGTGAGCCCTTTAACAACTCACTTACCTCTTAAAGATGTAAATAAAGAAATAACAAAACAAAAAATTATTAACAAAGTTAAATTAATAAGCTATTTTTACAAAAAAGAATTTAATATTAGGGCCAAAATTGCTATTACCGGATTAAATCCGCATTGTGAAAGTAATTATAAGTCAAGTGAAGAAAAAAGATTTATAATTCCAGCAATTAATTATTTAATTAAAAAAAGATATATAGTAAGCGGTCCTTTTTCAGCTGACACAATATTTATGAATAATAATAGATCTAAATATGATGTCATACTTGGAATGTATCACGATCAAGTTTTAACTCCCTCTAAAACATTATTTGGCTTTGATGCAATCAATATAACCTTGGGTTTACCTTTTGTTAGAATTTCTCCAGATCATGGGCCCAATGAAAATATGCAAGGCAAAAACAATTCCAATCCACAAAGTTTAATAGAAGCTTTAAAATTTATAGATAGATAAATGTTTATCAAACCCAAGAAAAGTTTAGGACAAAATTTTTTAATAGATCGAAATATTTTAGAACTGATCGTTGATACAGCTGAAATTACAAATAAAGAAGTTTTAGAAATTGGCCCAGGTAGCGGAAATTTAACAACATTTATTCTAAAAAAAAAGCCAAAAAAAGTCCATGTAATTGAGAAGGATGATGAACTAGCTTTACTATTGGAAGATAAATTTTCTAATGAGATAAATATTATTAATGATGATGTTTTAAAAATCTCTGAAGATAAAATTTCTAAAGAAAAACTTACTGTATTCGGAAACTTGCCTTATAATATTTCAACCGAAATTCTTTCAAAGTGGATAACAAATTTAGGAAAAAAAAGTTGGTTTGAAAGTTTGGTATTAATGTTTCAAAAAGAAGTTGCTGAAAGAATTATTGCAGAGTCTAACACTTCAAAATATGGCAGATTATCTATTTTATCAAATTGGAAATTAAATATTAAAAAGATAACTGATATTAAGCCTCAAAGTTTTTCACCCAAACCTAAGATTGATAGTACTCTATTATTATTTACTCCAAAAGAAAAATTTTTTGAACTAAAAAATGCAAAAAATCTTGAAATGATCACTAGAGTTTTTTTTAGTCAAAGAAGAAAAATGCTCAAAAAACCTTTTAATCAAATATTTAAAAATCCACAGGATGTATCTAAAAAATTTGATATTAATCTCAATCTCCGTCCACAAAACTTGGAAGCTGAAATGTATTTCAAACTTGTTAAAGAATATGAGAGGTTAAGTGGTTAATTTATCAATATGTTTTCTAATATATTCGTTATCATAGTCTTTTGAAGTATTGTTAATTTCTGCATCAATTAAATTGCTAATTTTAGAATAGCACTCATCTAGATTATCGTTTATGATCACATATTCGTAGTTTATCCAGTGTAATACATCTCTGCTAAATTCTTTCATTCTTTCTTCTACAATTAACTTATCTTTCATATCTCTATTAGACAGTCTTTCAAATAAAACTTCTTTGCTTGGAGGTAGTATAAAAAAAGTGATTAATTTATAGTTTAATTTTTTATTCTTAATTTGATCTGCACCTTGCCAATCAATGTCAAATATTACATTTTCTCCTTTTTTTAATTTTTCGATAACAGGTGTTTTTGTTGTGCCATAAAGATGATTAAAAACTTTTGCATGCTCTAAAAATTCTTCTTTTTTAATTAGTTCTTCAAATTTTTCTTGGTTTGTGAAATAATAATCATGATTTGGAAGCTCATTGGGTCTTGGTTCTCTTGTAGTGTGAGATATCGATATATGAAAGTTTTTATTCTTTGATAAAAGTTTTACTAATGTGGTTTTACCAGCCCCAGATGGGGATGATAAAATTACCATTATCCCATCTTTTTTTTTGGACATTTAAATCTTTAGTTTGCTTTGCCTTCAATAAATTTAACCGCATCACCAACAGTTAATATTTTTTCTGCTTGGCTATCAGAGATCTCTGAACCAAATTCCTCTTCAAAAGCCATCACTAATTCAACTGTGTCTAGGCTATCTGCTCCAAGATCATCAATAAAACTTGAATCATCTAAAACTTTAGCTTCATCTATACCTAGGTGGTCTGCTACAATTTTTTTAACCTTGCTTGAAATTTCATCTGACATAATGTTCCTTTTTGTTATATTTCGTTAATAGTCCAAAAAGGAATTTTGTCAACCCAAATACATGCCCCCATTAACATGTAATGTTTCACCATTAATATAGTCTGATTGATCCGAACTTAGAAAAGTAACCGCATTCGCAATATCTACAGGCTTACCTAGTCTATTAGATGGAATTTTGGCTATTATCGCTTCTTTATGTTTTTCACCAATATTATCTGTCATTGTAGTGCTTATGAAGCCTGGTGAAATACAATTTACATTTATATTTTTTTTACCATATTCAATTGCTAAACTTTTGGACATAGCAACAATCCCTGCTTTTGATGCGGTATAGTTTGCTTGACCAACGTTTCCAGTGTGCCCTACTACAGAAGTAATATTAATAATCTTTCCATGCTTATTTTTAAGCATTTTTTTTATAGAGTATTTACACATCAAAAATGTAGAGGTTAGATTGACATCTATAACTTTTGTCCAATCTTCTAGGCTCATTCTAATTGTTAAGTTGTCTTTTGTTATTCCAGCATTGTTAATTATACAATCAAGTGATCCACCCAATTCTTCAGTTGCACTATTTATGAACTCTTCAATTTTTTCATGCTGCGAGATATCAAATTTAAGTATTTTTATACTATTAAATTTTGCCTTCAACTCCTCTAACTTTTCAATTCTTGTGCCTGTTGCTAAAATATTAGCACCATTTTCATGAAGCTTTTCAACTATTGAGTTACCAATACCACCTGAAGCACCTGTAACTATAATATTTTTATTCTTTAAATTACTCATTAATATTAATTAACTTTATATCTTCTTCTGAGTTTATTGCATCAATTTTAACATTTTTATCAATTCTTTTTATTAAACCAGACAAAACTTTACCAGGTCCTATTTCTATAAATTGATTAACTCCTTTATTAACCATTAGTATAACACTTTCCCTCCAACGAACTCTACTTTCTATTTGTTGAACTAATAAATCTTTTAGTTCATTTGAATTTATTATTTCTTTTCCAGTTACATTCGAAATTAAAATATTTTGAGGTTCTTGAAAATTTAACTTCGCAATCTCTTCCTTCATAACAAGTGTTGCCTTACTCATTAATTTGCAATGAAATGGTGCACTTACTGGAAGCTTAATATTTTTTATATTTGCAGACTTTAAATCAATCATTATTTTTTCTAAATCTTTAATATTTCCACTTAATACTATTTGACCCGCAGAGTTATCATTTGCAATAAAGCATTCATATCTATTTAAGTTTTCATTAATAAGGTTTTCTACTATTTCAATTTCAGAACCTAAAACCGCAACCATCCCACCAACTCCTTTAGGTATTGAACTTTGCATAGCTTTTCCTCTAATCTTTAATATCTTTAAAGTTTCCGCAAATGACAATGCTCCTGCTGAGGCTAGTGCTGAGTATTCTCCTAGTGAATGCCCTGCAAAAAAACTTGCTTTATTTAAATTAATTTTAAATTCTTCTTTTATGAGTTTAAAAATCGAGTAACTGATTAAAAATATGGCAGGTTGAGTGTTTTCGGTTAAATCTAGGTCTTCTTTTGGTCCATTAAGGATCAGGTTTGATAGTGAAAAACCAAGTGTATCATCAGCTTCTTGATATAAATCTTGAACTAAAGCATATTTATCATAAAAGTCTTTGCCCATTCCAACTAATTGTGATCCTTGACCTGGAAAAATAACAGAAAACATTTAA
>MDSY01086513.1_pt1 | contig 11027 bp, 9 predicted proteins | sample 811131 | NCBI WGS metagenome assembly MDSY01 (sample SAMN05326643, study PRJNA326480) | marine metagenome | isolation source: seawater | place: Atlantic Ocean: South West | collected 2010
ACTTGTAGCCGCGTAGCTTGCTGTTGTAGCCAAGGCATACCGCTGTCACTATTAGCGGTGTCGCCTGCGACCAACACAATATCAGCATCAGTCTTTGGAATATGTCCTATGGGATGCGATTGTCTGACATAGCTATCGATATGAAGATCGCTTAATATCTGGAATTTCATACAACTCAATATAATAAATAGGTTAACAACGTAGACTCTAAACTGTAGTAGCAATAAAGCTAAAACGCTCACCTAGTGTAGCATTTATTTATATGGCGTTAGAGACTAAAAAAGACAACGGCTAGGTTGTCTTTTTATAATAGTATAAGGCGGCGTTAACGATATCTCATCATAATAGCTTATACCGATAGCAGCTATACCTTAGATATCTATACTTTGTAAAATAGTCTGTAGTTTCGCAGTAGGATCAGGCGAGTTGGTAATAGAGCGGCCGATCACTAGATAGTCCGCGCCGTCTTGCAAGGCTTGCTTAGGCGTACAAATGCGCTGCTGATCATCACTGTTATCTTCTGGCAAACGAATACCTGGGGTAATCAGTTTAAAATCATCACCGCATAATGTCTTGAGCCTTTTTGCCTCTTGTGCGGAGCAAACCACCCCATCGAGACCAGCTTTTTGGGTCAATTGTGCAAGCCTACTGACTTGAGTTTCAAGCTCATTATTGACCCCGATTTGCGCTAAATTCTGTTGATTCATCGAGGTCAGTACGGTCACGGCAATCAGCAAGGTATCATAGCCGCCTTCGACTAGGCGCTGTTTTGCTAGTGCCATAGCATCATAACCGCAGCTAGCGTGGACATTAACCATCCACACGCCTAAATCAGCCGCAGCCATGACGGCTTGCGCGGTAGTATTAGGAATATCATGGAACTTGAGGTCTAAGAATACCTCAAAGCCTCGCTTTTGTAGCGCCTGTACGATAGCAGGCCCTGAGCGGGTAAATAGCTCCTTGCCTACTTTAAGACGGCACAGCGTAGGGTCTAGTTTATCTGATAACGCAAGAGCGGCGTCTAAGGAAGTATTATCTAAAGCCACAACAACAGGAGAAGTCAGGGTTGTAGAATCTGCTTTGAGAGGCGCCAAAATATCCGTCATGAGTTTACCGCTTTTTTTAAATAGTAATTAGTGAGTTGGTATTAAAGTGATGCCATAACTCCATCAACGACGAGGAGTTTTGCTGATGGTACTGGTCTTAGCAGCAATGGTGTTATCACTTTCATCAGCGACTACGCCAGGCTGAGTTGGCGTGCCATAGACAGCTCGTTCGGCGGTGGGTGCATTCGCTTGACGATCGATAGCGATATTGGCTTGATTGAGCTGCTCTTGTAGATGGGCGTTACTTTTTTGCAGACGGGAAATCTCCCATTTATTCTGAAATACTCGAAACAGTAGTAACGACAGTATAAGACCAATTACAATACCCAGAGTCATACTCAAAATCAGCAGCAACCCTAAGTTCATAGCAGGCGCTTGTGAGAATAACAAATTCACCTCAATATCAGAATTATTTGCTAATACCAAACCAAGCGCGTAGGCAAAGCTCAGAAATAGTAGGACAAACAGTATAAAGCGCATAATGGGTTACCTTTTAGTTAGTAGTCATCTGTTGGTAGAGGCTAATCTCGATCAAAACCTTAGCTGCAATATCGAGCCAAAAGTAACTATACCGCTATTTTGTCATTGACCGCTTCACGTAGCGCTTTACCTGGCTTGAAATGCGGAATAGCTTTTGCAGGCACAGGTACACTTTCTCCCGTTTTGGGGTTGCGCCCTATACGCGCGCGTCTGTGATGCAAACAAAAGCTACCAAAACCGCGTACTTCCACACGGCCATCATTCGCTAAAGTGTCTACCATAAGATTGAGTATTTCACGCACTGCATCATCAACCACGCTCTCAGCCATTGGATCACAGCTGACACTCAAATTATTAATAAAGTCAGATTTATTTATCGCTTGCTGCATTGTCACACTTGCCTTATTGATTTAGATTTGTCAGATTAAAAACAAAAAACTGCACTTGTTCAAGCACTTAATATTAGTTTACGTCTCAAAACTCGTGGTGACAAATGATATCTCAAATAAAAACAAATAGAAATCAAAGTTTGCTCATTTTAGCTAAAAGTTTTTTATTTTTTATAAAAAACAGCTTTGTCATCTGGTATTTGACAACTTATATTAAGACCTATTGAAATTAGAACATAAAAAAAAGCGACCGAAGTCGCTTTTTTATTTATTATCTATACAAACAAATCAGAGATTTACTGCATTTGCTCTTTGATCAAGTCACCAATAGTCTTAGGCTGAGCATCAGAACCTGCTGCTGGAGCTGCTCCTGCACCGCCAAGATCTTTAATCGCTTGACGCTCTTCAGCTTCGTCTTTGGCTTTGATAGACAAGCTGATATTACGCGTTTTGCGATCAACACTGATGATTTTCGCTTCAACGTCATCACCAGCAGATAGATGTTTAGTCGCATCTTCTACGCGGTCACGTTGAATCTCAGAGGCACGTAGATAGCCTTCAACTTCATCAGCAAGCTCAACAGTCGCGCCTTTAGCATCAACTTCTTTGACTTTACCATTAACGATAGCGCCGCGATCATTAGCGACTAGGTATTCGTTGAATGGATCAGAGCTTAACTGCTTCACGCCTAGGCTAATACGGTTCGCTTCTGCATCTACAGACAATACCATAGCTTCAACGGTGTCGCCTTTGTTGTAGTTACGGATAGCTTCTTCGCCAGTCTCATTCCAAGAAATATCAGACAGATGAACCAGACCGTCGATACCGCCGTCTAGACCGATGAAGATACCAAAGTCAGTGATAGACTTGATAGTACCTGTGATCTTATCACCGCGCTCATGCTTCTTATCGAACTCATCCCATGGGTTTGCTAGAGTCTGTTTGATACCTAGGCTGATACGACGACGCTCTTCGTCAATATCAAGGATCATCACATCAATCTCATCGCCAACTTGTACGACTTTTGAAGGATGGATGTTCTTATTGGTGTGATCCATCTCTGATACGTGGACTAGACCTTCGATGCCTTCAGAGATCTCAGCGAAACAACCATAGTCAGTTAGGTTGGTGACGCGAGCTTTAACGATACTACCTACTGGGTAAGTACCACCAACGTTATCCCAAGGATCTGTGCCTAATTGCTTCAGACCTAGGCTTACGCGGTTACGCTCACGGTCAAACTTCAATACTTTAACTTTTAGGTCTTGACCGACTTCAACCACCTCAGATGGGTGCTTGATACGGCGCCATGCCATGTCAGTGATGTGAAGTAGACCATCGATACCACCAAGATCAACGAACGCACCGTAATCGGTTAGGTTCTTAACGATACCTTCGATCTCGATACCTTCTTCAAGCTTGTTCAACAGCTCTTCGCGCTCAGCTGAATTTTCAGCTTCCATAACCGCACGGCGGCTAACCACAACGTTGTTACGCTTTTGATCAAGTTTGATCACTTTGAACTCTAGCTCTTTGCCTTCAAGATGCGTGGTATCACGGATAGGACGAACGTCAACCAATGAACCTGGTAGGAAAGCGCGTACTGAACCGATATCAACGGTGAAACCGCCCTTAACTTTGCTTGAAATAATACCTTTAACGATTTCATCGTTATCGGCGATCTTCTCTAGGAAGTTCCAAGTCTCAACACGCTTCGCTTTTTCGCGTGACAGTAAAGTTTGACCCATACCGTTATCTACGGCTTCAACGACAACATCAACACTATCGCCAACTTCAACTTCAAGTTCGCCTTCTTCGCTTAAAAACTCTTCACGAGCGACGATACCTTCAGATTTTAGACCAGTATCTACAGTGATCCAGTCGTTATCGATGGCAACAACAGCACCTGTGATAACCGAGCCACGCTCGATATCTAAGCCTGTTTCTTCGATGCTCGCTTCAAATAGTTCAGCAAATGATTCCATTATATCTACCTTTGTGTAGCCGTAGCCTGTCCAGCACAGTACGGATCAAATTTATGATTTTATAAAACGTTATGCTGGTTTTATATCTTATAAAATCATATAAAAAAACAGTTGTTAATAATAAGCGCGTCGTTGTAGCAACTCACTAGTAGCAACAGTCTAAAAACCTAGTTAAATCAGTATTATACTATTTTTAGTATTAAGTAGAAACACATGCAAATAGTGAAAACATGACTCAATGCTTTAATCTTACTATTTTACCTTAAAACTGCATCGTTTACGACTCATTAATCGTTATATTTCTGTCAAAAGCATATCCCTTGCTGCTGACAGTAGCTTTTAATCTGTTCGTAAACCACATCCGCAGGCAGTGCTGAACTATCTAATACTAGCGCATCGGAGGCAGGCTTTGACGGCGCAGTGCTCCGGTTCTCATCACGATCGTCGCGCGCTTTAATCGTCGTTAAGATAGCCTGGTAGTCCGCGACTTGTCCGGCCTGCTCTAGCTGACATACTCGGCGTTCAGCTCGCGCCTCAGGGCTAGCTGTCAAGTAGACCTTAACATCAGCATCAGGAAACACGACTGTACCCATATCACGGCCATCAGCCACTAGACCTGAGCGCGTAGCCATGTCTTGCTGTAGCTGCAACAAAGCTTGGCGCACTTTAGGGAATACCGCCACTTTCGAAGCATAACCACCAACTGTTTCATTGCGGACTTGCTCACCAACGCGCTCATCATTGACGATAATATCGATACGCCCTGAGGTGTTGTTCAGCTCAAACGCAATGTCTAAGCTTTGGGTTAGCTGCAACAAAGCAGCTTCATCAATAGTCTTACTGCCATCAGCACCCAGCAATCCGGCCTCAAAAGCTTTTAGACCGACGATCCGATATAAGGCTCCAGAATCTAGCAATTGATAGTCCAAGCTTTGCGCCAATCGCCAAGCAACCGTACCTTTACCGGCACCACTAGGACCGTCGATACAAATCACAGGAAAGCGTTCTGGCAACACTTGGCTCTGTTGATTAGCAGAGTCAGTCTTAACAGAGGGGTTAGATAGCTCAGGTGCAGTCATAATGGCTCAGTCATTATTGGTTAGCAGTCCTAGTCAGCAAAACGCTGATAGAAGCAATTATCAATTCAAGTAATAGCTAGTAGCTAGCTAAAAACTTTTATCGACTAATAAAGCAGGTTCACGCAATTAAATAGCGTCATATTATAGCAAGATAACGCGGCTGGCACTAGCACTAGATAGATGCCATTGTCTGACGATGGCATCGCTTCTATTAGCCTTTGGATAACATGTCTACTCTTACAGTACTTACTGGTGCTGTGTTTGCTGAATTTTACTAGCTTTTAACGCCTGTCGGCGCTGACGAAAAAATGCTTTTAGTAGTTGACTGCTAGACTCTTGGCATAGCCCTTGTTGTACTTGTATCTGATGATTATAAAAAGGCTGAGTGCTCAGATTCATCTGACTGCCGACCATGCCAGCGCGCGGCTCATTAGTGGCATAAACGAGCCTGCCTACACGCGCATGAATAAGCGCGCCGATGCACATCGTACAAGGCTCTAAGGTAACATATAATGTAGTACCCACCGGCAAGCGATAATTATTAAGATGCCGACAAGCCGCTCTTATGGCTGTCATCTCCGCATGAGCTGTCGCATCGTGACGGCCTATAGGCTCATTAAACCCTTCACCGATAATGCTATGATCATGGACTAAAACGGCGCCTACTGGTACCTCTCCCTGCCCAGCGCCCCGCTTAGCAAGCGTCAAAGCATACTGCATCCAGTAGTAATCTGTAAGTGACCAAAAACGATAACTGGCCAGCTCGTTACCAGTAACTGCCCTAGATAGCTCATTATTAACCTGTAAAGGCTGCAAAGCATTAGAGAACTGCCACAAAGGCAATAATAATAAACGTTGACTGCTCATTTGCATAGTAAACATAGTAAGCTACTGCGGTAATTGCCAATCGATCGGTGTCTGACCATGCTGTTTGAGATAATCGTTCGTTTTCGAAAAAGGTTTTGTGCCAAAGAAGCCTCCACGATTAGCAGCTAATGGCGAAGGATGCACCGCCGTCAAAATCAGGTGCTTATCGGTATCGATATACTTGCCTTTTTTCTGCGCTTTGCTGCCCCATAAGATAAAGACAGTATGCTCAGTTAGCTCATTGACCACATCGATAACTTTGTCGGTGAACTGCTCCCATCCCGCGTTTTGATGGCTATTGGGCTCGCCCTCGCGAACCGTCAACGAGCTGTTGAGTAATAATACTCCTTGCTGTGCCCAATAGGTTAGATCGCCATGCTTAGAGGGCGTGATACCGATATCGCTTGCCATCTCTTTTAGTACGTTATTCAGCGATGGTGGCTTAGGTATGGTCTTAGGGACGGAAAAAGATAAACCCATCGCTTGCCCTGCGCCATGATAAGGGTCTTGGCCGAGAATAACCACTTTGACATTCGATAAAGGCGTCAAGTTTAGCGCATTAAACATTAAAGGCGCTGGCGGATAGATACTATCACCTGACTGATAGGCTTGCTTTAAGAACTCACGCAGCTCATCCATATTCTCTGAGGTCAGCTCCTCCTATAGAGCGCGCTTCCAATCCTCTGGGAGCTTTACTTTATCTAAAATCGCCTTTTTTTCGGCGGCAGTCTTAGTGTTAGAGTCATCATCAGATAGATCGTCAAATAAATTCATGGTTATCAAGCCTTATTAATTATCAGTAAATCTTACTAGCGAGGGTAACAAAAATAACGGTTGTTTTTCATTAGACTTTTAAAATAAATTTAGCAAACAAATTAGCTCAAACGAGAATAAGTGCATAAAAAAAACGACTACCTCTATAGATAGAGATAGTCGTTATAGTAACCAAAGATCATATTAACTAGCGACAGATTCAGAATCTGAGCGCGGCTCATGAGTCTCAACGACTGTCAAAAGTATACGGCTGTCGTCTGAACTATTTGCTTTGCGGCTGCTCTTATCAAGATCTACCGACTCTGTCGTCTGCTCCTCTTCCGGTGCTAAAGTGAGCTGCACAACCCCGCCATTTACCAAATCACCGAACAAGATCATACTGGCAAGCGGTTTTTTAATCTCATCTTGAATGAGGCGCTGCATAGGACGTGCGCCCATCAGACGATCATAGCCTTTATCCGCTAGATAATCACGTACTTCGTCATCAATCTCAAGAGTGACTTGTTTGTCATCGAGCTGGACTTGTAGCTCAACCAAGAACTTATCAACCACTGAGGTGACAACTGAAGGCTCTAACGCGTTGAACTGAATAATCGCATCTAAGCGGTTACGAAACTCTGGAGTAAACACCCGCTTAAGCGCTTCAGTATTATCACGGCTATGGTCTTGCTCCGTGAAACCCATAGATGAGCGGCTAATACTCTCAGCGCCCACGTTGGTGGTCATGATGATGATAACTTGTTTAAAGACTGCCACACGGCCATTATTGTCTGTCAAAGTACCATGATCCATCACTTGCAGTAGCAAGTTAAAGACATCAGGATGAGCCTTTTCAATCTCATCAAGCAACAACACACAGTGCGGATGCTGATTGATCTTTTCAGTCAATAAGCCGCCCTGATCAAAACCAACATAGCCTGGAGGTGCACCAATCAGACGAGAGGCTGTATGCGCTTCCATATACTCACTCATATCGAAACGGACCAGCTCAACGCCCAGCAAATTAGCCAATTGGCGCGAAACTTCGGTTTTACCCACCCCAGTAGGCCCTGCAAACATAAAGGAGCCGATAGGCTTGTCTGGCGCTTTAAGACCGGCACGCGATAGTTTGATCGCATCCGCTAGGTTTTCAATCGCTTCGTTTTGACCAAAGACGAGATGTTTAAGGTCACGATCTAAATGCTCAAGGATACTCTTGTCATCGGTAGAGACAGACTTAGGCGGAATACGAGCTAGTTTAGCGATAATCGCCTCGATATCAGCCACATCGATTTTAATCGGTGCTTTTTGTGCCTTATTAGAGCCAGCATAATCAAAATCAGTAGCTTGCTGAGCATTTGTATGAGTCTGCGACTTATCATCCGACTTCGCTAATGCTGCTTGCTCACTCATCTCGTTATCAGTGTCGTCTTCAAGACTGGCGTCGATATCATCATAATCGGTATCATCGATGTCTTGTTCGAGATCGGCGATAAAGCTCTCTTCAGCTTTGATGTCTTCGGCATCAGGAATCACGCCCAAACGCTTGTACGCACCCGCTTCGTCGATAACGTCGATCGCTTTGTCTGGCAAGAAACGCTCATGAATATGCTTAGAGGACAGCTCTACTGCGCTAACTAAAGCCTCGTCAGTATATTCGACATTATGAAACTCTTCATAACGCGGTTTTAGACCGCGCAAAATATCAATACTGTCGTCTACGCTAGGCTCTTTGACATCGATCTTTTGGAAACGACGCGAGAGTGCATGATCCTTTTCGAACACTTGACGATATTCTGTAAAGGTCGTGGAGCCAACACAGCGCAGCTCGCCATTGGCTAACGCCGGCTTGATCAGATTAGAGACGTCCATATTGCTACTCATAGAGGAGCCAGCACCGATAATCATGTGAATCTCATCGATAAACAAGATGGCATTTGGCTTTTTCTTGAGCGCATCAAGCAATGACTTCATACGTTTCTCAAAGTCGCCGCGATACTTAGTACCAGCAATTAGCGAACCGATATCTAAACTATAAATCACGCAGCCGTTGAGTGGTTTGGGCGCTTTATCATTGATAATTAACCAAGCTAAACCTTCAGCAATGGAGGTTTTACCCACGCCAGGCTCACCGACTAACAGCGGGTTGTTTTTGCGGCGGCGGCATAATACTTGGGCAGTGCGCTCAATCTCTAGGGCACGGCCAATGAGTGGATCTGTCTTGCCTTCAGCGGCGCGCTGATTAAGGTTAGTAGCAAACTCCACTAGAGGATCTTTACTGGTCTTCTCTTGAGCACTACGGCGCTCGCCCGTCATAGAAGAGCGCGACTCCGCAGGCTCGTCTTTGTCTTGACCGTGCGAGAGATATTGAGTCAGCTCCAAGCGGCTGATGCCTTGTTTTTTGAGCAAATAGACAGCGTAAGTATCATGCTCTGAAAACATAGAAACTAAAATATCTGACCCTTCAACCAGACGGCCACCGCCAATAGACTGCACATGAAAAATAGCTCGCTGCAAGATACGATCGAAGCTTTGAGTCGGCTGCGGAGACTGCTCTAGATCGACATCTACCGTTGGCGTATGCTTATTAATATAAGTTTCAAGCTCTGTACGCAAGCTTGAGATATTAGCATTGCAGGCTGTCAGTGTGTTGACCGCGTGAGTGTTCTCAAGCAGCGCTAGTAGTAAGTGCTCAACAGTGAGATACTCATGCGATTTTTGGCGCGCAAGCGTCATTGCTAAACGTAAAGAAACTTCAAGATGACGACTTAACATAACGAATTCCTACGGTTGTATAACTCTTTATAATTGAATAGCTTAACTGATAAATTAGGGCGATATGGTGAATGTTCAAGCTCAAATATCAGGGTTATAACTGGATAATAGCTCTTATTCATTACTGACTGAGTATTTCATCAGCGTTTATTCATATCAACATGATAGCCGTAGATAGTCAATCTTTTAACAACGACTAAAATGTATCAAGGCATATAAGCTATAAGATAAACGCGTGAACAAGCATACGATCACCAGCCGCTTGAACGCTGACTAATGAGATTGAAGGTGATAATAAATTGAAGAGAATGACAGTTTAAAGAAGATAAAATACAAAGCTGTAGCAACGATAGCTGCATGAAAGAAAGGCTGTAGTAACGATATAAGGGCAGCCCTTATAAACTATATAGGGCTGCCTATCATAAAAATCAAGTGATAAAACAAGGAGATAATATAAAAAGGGCTCTGCAATGGCCTTATAAAAATAAAGGCAAATGAGTTGATTAATCGTTTATTTGTAAAAAGACTTAAACTCGATTATGACTTATTCGCCTTGATGTGGTTCAATCTGCGTTAGCAGCGGATAACCTTCACGATGCGCTAAGCTATTGACCTTTTTGGCTTTTGTTTCAGCAATATCTTTAGGATAGATACCGGCTATTCCTTTACTTGTATTATGAATCGTCAACATGATTTGTACCGCAGAATCGACGTTATGCTTAAACTCTGATTGCAGCACATAGACCACAAACTCCATAGGCGTATAGTTGTCATTGTACATCACCACCGCATACATAGGCGGCTTAGCGACCTCAGGCTCAGCCACCAATACATCGGCTTGCGGCGCGCCTTGGGTATCTGGGTCCTCATCTTGCGCACGGATACCTGCCGGCATACTAGGCAAATGCCAATCCATTACCGTTGGCTCACTGTTTTTAGCGATTGATAATTGAGGTGTCATCATAATAACTTCATAATAATATTAAGATAAAAATGTAAAGACCAGCTACCAGTTACTTCTTGTAGCTACACTCATACTGGATAATTTAAGGTGTCAGGGAGTTAAGGCGTGCGCCTATATAGGAGACTGATCCACTTCTGGCAGATCTATCAAAGACAGCGGCATACTATCTACTCGATCTCCTAGCGTCCAGTCATATAGCTGCTCAACTTCTTGATCATCTGCTGTCAGTACCAGTTTGACTTGTAAGGGTTCAAAGTTGTTAGGCATGACAAAGCGGCCACGAATACGAGTAATCCCTTTGAGCAGATAACTTGCCGAATCTAAGGGAACTTCCACGAAATCATCGTCGTTCAGTAACATCAAAGTGGCATTCAAACGTTTTGCCTGACCATCTTCGCTGAGCATAGCGACATCAAAGCCAAACTCAAAAGCGTTCTCAGGTAGTGGCTCAATTTTAGCCCCTAGTACTTGCAGCGGTAGGCCACCTTCTTCACTGAGAGCCGCAGCATAAACCTCGTTGAGCTGATTAAGCTGCTTGTTTTCGAGACTAAGCTCTTTTTGATTCTCACGCAGCTCATCCAAGTTATTTAAGCTGATGGTCAGCTCTTGCTTAGCTACTGCAACTTGAT
>MDSY01140728.1_pt1 | contig 11026 bp, 6 predicted proteins | sample 811131 | NCBI WGS metagenome assembly MDSY01 (sample SAMN05326643, study PRJNA326480) | marine metagenome | isolation source: seawater | place: Atlantic Ocean: South West | collected 2010
GCATTGGCATGGAAACGAAGCAAGAATGAGAGCAGCGTGGCTGTAGCAGTGAATCTAAGCGATGCTTCACTCTCATTTGATATGGGATTGAACTCGAACTGGACCTCAGCTTGGGGAGAATCGGCACCAGGCGCCCAAGTCATAATACCTGCCCACTCTGCATCCATCTGGGTGAAAACCAAATGAGACCATGAAGAACGCAACCATTGCATTGATCGCTCATGACGGTAAAAAAGATGAACTCGTCAAATTTGTAGAACAGAACCATTCGTGGTTCAGTAAATTTAATTTGGTCGGAACAGGAACGACAGGTGGGCGCATAGCGGAGAAGGGAATAGCCATTGAATGCCTCGCCAGCGGACCACTTGGTGGAGATGCGCAGATTGCTGCTCGAATCACAGAGGGTAACGTGCATGCGATTATTTTCTTTCGCGACCCAATGGGCAAACATCCGCATGAGCCTGATATCAACATGTTATTGCGCCAATGCGATGTCCATAACATTCCGCTCGCTACAAATATGGCAACCGCTCAGCTGTTGACGGGCAATTTTGCATTTGCAGGTGAGTGATCTCCATCGTTCGCTGGGAAAATTGATTCCAAGAGGCCAAGGTCCTTGGCCACAGGACAACAGGTCAAAAACTGTCTCAGATTGGCTAGCTGATAGACTTTCCGACGGAGGGCCGTGCGATCGTGAAGAGGCATCCGTTTCTCATTTGATGCTCGAACGAGTTTCTGGATTGGGACGTGGTGAGCGAATCAGCGAACGCTGGCATGCTTCGGAGTCTCAGTTGGAAGCCTTGTCCCTTATGGCCGAGCGTTGGAGAGCAAATGAACCTTTGCAACACATTCTGAATGAGGCATTTTTTATGGGACTTTCTCTATGTTCTGATGGGCGTGCACTTATTCCCCGGCCAGAAACGGAGGAGTTGATACACGGTATGTTGGGTTTGACCTCGAATACCGATACCAAAGGATCCCGATTTCTGGACATTGGTACGGGCTCTGGTTGTATCGCTTTGGCGTGGAATGCACGACGCCCCATGGACTGTATTGTTGGTTTGGATGCTTCCGCAGCCGCCTTAGAACAGGCGATTGTTAACTCTGAACGTGTGAACTCTGAAGGGATAACGTGGGAGCATCGCAATGTACTAGAAGACCAAGAATCGTGGCCAGATGATGCATTTGATGTGGTGATTTCAAACCCTCCCTACATACCGGTATCTGAAACAAATCAAATGGAGGAGCGTGTGATTCGCAAGGAACCCAAGGAAGCATTGTTTGTGACGGATGAAGATCCGCTGCTTTTCTACCGTCGAATTGTATTTTTATGCGTTGCTTCGGATTGGTTGAAATCAGGGGGGTGGTTAGGTTTTGAGTGCCACAAGAATTACGCCCAAGAAGTATGTGCTTTAATGGGAAGTGAGGATTGGCAAAATGTGGAATGCCGCAGGGACATGCAAGACCACTGGCGCTTTGTATTTGCCCGCAGGCGCTGAATCTGCGTTCAGCGTTGAAACTGAATCATCAAAGCCTCTTCAATGACATAAGAAGGAATGGCGAATCCGATTCCTTCCACGCCTAATCCCAGAACCTTTTCATTGATCACCCCAATCAACGTTCCTTCTGAATCAATAAGCGCGCCTCCGCTATTGCCTGGGCTGATGCTTACGTCGGTTTGAATTAAGGTGCGCTCGCCGTCCTTCCGTTTGCCTGAAATAATGCCTTTTGTCACGGAAGCACCAAGGTCAATGTCATAAGGTGTGCCCATGGCATATGCTTCTTCTCCAACATTGATTGATTGAGAAAGATTCAAAGCAAAAGGCCGCAGCCCTGTTGTATCGACCTTGAGCAAGGCAAGATCAAAAATCGGATGGTATCGGAGGATTTCAGCTTCTGCCGTAGTGCCATTGTTGAAGTAGACAATGTACTGCAAAGAGGTGTCATTAACCACGTGATGATTGCTGATAATGAGTCCATTAGAATCTATTATGCAGCCACTTCCGTGGCCGTCATTGGCTGCGATAGTGACCACAGATTCCAAGGCCGCAGCCACCTTGCCCGCAGGCTGTGCTCGCTCGGAAATGTAGATGGTCTCCCAATCTTTTTGCCATTCTTTCTCCAAGTTTTCAATGCGATTAAGGCGACGTTTCAATTCCGGGTTTTCGACTGCTAAGAACATAGATTCTACCATGGCTTCAGCGATTAAGTCACGATCAAAGCCAGGGTCTGAAAAGTTGTATAGTGACCAGTTGGACTGATTTGTAATGGTGACGGTGTCGGTTTTCAATCCAAAGGCATTGTAGAGCCACCAATGGGTTTTTAAGTTGTACTTGACGATGCCCTGGACGCGGTGCTCATTGACTTCAGACAGTTGTCCATTCAACAAAATGGCATCGCCTTTGTGAAACATTCCGTCCATCATTTCAGGCAAGAATCCCTGAGTCCGTAGAGCATCATTCAAATCATCATCGAGGTTGGAATATTGGATTTCTACTGGCTCATCCGATGAGCTGGTGAATTCTACTCGGTTATCGTTGTAACGATCAATGGATTGAAAATACATCCATGAATGTCCGCCTTCTGGGATGTCCATATGAAATCCTTCCACACGAAGTGGCGGACGTTGTGGATTGGCAACTGGGTGAGGTGCCAATGGCGGGAAGGAGTAGGACCGGGAAAATACCCGTCGAGGTTTGCTGAAGAGGCCACCTATATTCAATGCTGCAGCGCCAAAGGCTGCCACTGCAATTCTCGGCTCCTCAAAATTGCTCAAAGCCAAGCTTCCAATTCCGGCTGCGGCCAGTGCACCTGCCGCATCGGAAAATTTAAACGGATTCAACTGGTTAGGGAACAGAGGGTGGACGTTGGGGTAATATCCCGGACTTTCCAAACGAATGAGGTGCACGGGATCTTTATTGCTGAGGACTACAGTACCCACACCTTCCCCGATGGGTTGATAATGAAAGCCTTCGTTCCAATTCCAGGCGTCTTTGAGTAGTGTTACTCCATCCCGATCGGAGTCGTCCACGCCCACGGTAGATCGGGTGTTTCTGTTCAGTGCCGAACAGCTTGAACCTGCAACAATGAGGGCCACAAAACCCAGAGCTAACCCTGAATAGGTCAGAGCTTTTGTTGGACATAGCTTGCAGGACAACGTCATTTTTCAAAGATGGTCCATTGTGGCAATTGATGGACTTCCATGCGTTTGATGTTTTCCTTCTCAATTGTGGATTTCTTGTACCTGAAAGCTATCAAAATCTTTCGCAATGATGGTGGGTCTTTTTAACTTTAAAGCATGGCAGATTGGTCCAAGGTAGAAGGTCTCGTAAAAGAGGAAATTGAACAGCTACGTATCGATTTGCACGCGCACAACCGCAAATACTACGTAGAAGCTAACCCCGACATCAGTGATCGCGATTTTGATATTTTGATGGAGCGCTTGATTGCTCTAGAAACGGCGCATCCCGATGCGCGAGATTCAAACTCGCCCTCAATGCGTATCGGTGGCGATTTGACTGATAAGTTTGAAAAGGTCGCACATTCGAAGCCTATGCTATCACTGAATAACTCCTACAACGCTGAGGAGATTGTGGAGTGGGCGAAGCGATTGGATAAGCTCTTAGAAGGTGAATCCGTAGAATTTGTGATGGAATTGAAGTATGATGGAGTGGCCATAAGTTTGATTTATGAGCACGGACAATTGACGCGGGCATTGACACGAGGAGACGGCGCGATGGGCGAGGACATTACGGCCAATGTGCGGACTATTCATCGCATTCCCTTGGTATTGTCTGCTGATGCACCAGAGCACCTCGAAATTCGGGGTGAGATATTTTTCCCATGGGCGGGGTTCAATGCGCTCAATGAGCAGCAGTCAAAGGAAGGAAAAGAACGATTTGCAAATCCTCGAAATACGGCCGCTGGAACGTTAAAAAGCCAAGACAGCAAAGTTGTAGCTTCTCGTGGTCTTGATTGCATGCTTTACGGCTTGGTCGATCCACCTGAAACTATCGTGGCGCATGGAGATGCTATCAATGCTGCCCGAGATTGGGGTTTCCCCATTCCCGATGCATCCAAACGCATGGTGGAGATCACACGCGATGTTGAGGGTATTATTAATTTCATTGAGCATTGGAATGAAGCTCGGCACAATTTGCCTTTTGCGATTGATGGACTAGTAATCAAAGTGAATCGATTTGACCAACAGCGTGAATCAGGCATGACAGCCAAATCACCTCGTTGGGCCATCGCTTTTAAATTCGAGTCGGAACAGCAAACGACGGTTCTGGAACGTGTCACCTATCAGGTGGGAAGAACAGGAGCCATTACGCCGGTGGCTCAATTGCGCCCCGTTCTTATTGCGGGTACCACCGTGCGCAGGGCTTCTCTGCACAATGCGGATCAGATTGAAGCCATGGATATTCGCGAGGGCGATACCGTGAAGGTTGAGAAAGGAGGGGAGATCATCCCCAAGGTAGTTGGAGTTGAATTTGAGGCCCGCCGTCAGAGCAGCCTGCCACTGGTCTATGCAGCGATTTGTCCAGAATGCCAATCTGCTTTGGTGCGCAAGGATGGTGAGGCAAAACATTACTGCCCCAATGAATCGAGATGTCCTCCACAAGTAAGGGGGCGCATTGAGCATTTTGTCAGTCGTAAGGCAATGAATATTGATGGCATGGGGCCCGAGATCATCGATCTTTTGGTGCGGAAAGGTGGTGTGACCACGTTTGCAGACTTGTACGATTTACATTCGAAATGTGATAACGAATGGCGCGAAAGCACGGTTCAATATAAGGCGCCCGATACGCCAGTATCTGAAGAAAACTTGTTCGTGCAACAGCTGCAAGCCCTGGCCAATTGGCGATATAGGACGGCATCTGGTGCTCGAAACGTGCATGCGGAATCTGCTCCGATAGGTCGAAAAGCAGTTGCCTCAGCTTGGGCGGCCAGTCGAAGCGGTGACTCCGCTCTTATGCAGTCTCTTCAATTGCACGGCGCCCCTGATTTTATGGCGACATGGATTGATTTCGTGGAATGCGCCGCCGCGTCTTTCCCAATGGCTGAGGCCATTATGGAGAGAGCACGTGCGGTTGATTTTGCAGATGAATTGATTGAAGGTGAGCATCGACTGGATTGGCAAGAACATGGTTTGGGAATCACGGACTCTGATTGGACATTTTTTCAAATGTATTTGCGAAGGCTTTCCTCGCGGAACCGACAGCGTCTTGGGGAAGTCGAATTAAAGAATTTACTCGCGTCTATTGGAGCCTCTCGGGTCCAACCTTTCGGAAAGGTGCTTTACGCCGTTGGCATACGACATGTGGGCATCGAGACTGCCGGACTTTTGGCGCAGGAATTTGGGTCACTTGCAGCGTTGAGGAGCGCAGAAGAATCCGATATCCTTGCTATTCACGGGATTGGTGCGGAGATCGCAACCAGTGTAACGGCATATTTTGAGGATTCCGATCGTACGTCTGCTCTTGATCGGCTTGAAGCAGCAGGAGTGACGATGGAAGTGAGCGAAGCCGATCAAAATCGACGAGGGAGTGATGCGTTAAAGGGAAAAGTATTTGTCATTACCGGTACACATCTTGTGCCTCGAGAATATATCGCAGATTTGATCCGCGAACACGGAGGCAAGGTTACTTCATCGGTGAGCAAAAAGACATCCTATGTGGTGGCTGGTGAAAAGGCAGGCTCCAAATTGACAAAAGCAGAGGAGCTGGGAGTGGAGGTGTTAGATTACCGAGGACTTATGGATACTATTGCCCACGAAATATAGCAATATGAATGATACGTTGAAATATGCAGCCATTGATTTGGAGTGCGCTACTAGTGATGTAGGGAATATTTGTGAAATAGGCCTGGTCATTATGGAGAATGGTAAAGAGATTTTTTCCTTTCGCTCTTTGGTGAGGCCAGTGGTGCCAGTATTCGGGGATTGGCAGCGGTGGAATCTATCTTATTCACTAAGAGACACATTGTCGGCTCCAAGTTTTTCAGAGGTATGGTCGCGTGTTTCCGATCAAATCAAGGGGGTGCCACTGATTGCGCACAATGCGTCTCAAGTGGAATGCAAGCACCTTGGGCATGCCTTTTCCCATCATCAAATGCAAGATGAATCTGCTGCGCCATTTTACTGCACATTGGAGTTGGCCCGCAAGGCATGGCCAGACATTGAAAAGCATGGCATCAAGAGCCTTGCGCGCCTGTTTGATTGGGAGTTAGACCACCACAATCCAGAGAGTGATGCACGCGTTTGTTCCGCTGTTGTCGAACGAATAGCCTCGGAAAATGGCACGCAATCTTGGGATGAATTGGTTGCTAAGAATCAATGGCAACGGCATTCAATCCCTCAATTTCAGAACCGATTAATCGTTCGAGCGAAGCACGCTTCTCCAAAAAAGCGGTCCGATTATATTCAAGACTTGATCACGTGGAAGCCGACCCTCAAACTTGATACGATGGCAAAGGGTCAATCGTATGTTATCAGTGGATTTGATAACGCACAAAAGCAAGAACTGCGCATGCGGGGCAGCAAGGCGGGGCTGATGAATCGAAGATCGGTAAATCCACGAGTTGACTTTTTGGTGGCGGATGAGAAGATGGGAGCAGCCAAATATGGGCGTTGCTTGGAGTACAAGATTCCCATCATCAGCAAAGAAGAATTTTTGAGTCAGCTTCCCGCACTGGAAAATGAGTGATTTTTTTAGCGAAAGAGTTCGAATCCTCCGGTCAGCTTTCCGCGTTGCTCATCTCCACATACGATGAGGTACTCAAGTTTGTAGTAATAGAATCCCTCGGAGACCTCTTCTTCGTTGATTCTTCCGTCCCACTCTACAGGATTTCCTTGGCTGCTATAGACCATATTTCCCCACCGGTTATAAATGGAGAGTTTGAAGTCTTGAACAATCGAGAGCAAAGGAAATTGGGGAAAGTCTTCCAGATAAAGTGTCAGGCGCTCGTTGTATCCATCTTGGTTGGGTGAGATGACGTTAGGGAAGCGCGCAGAACTCGCATCAATATAGGCTTCGGGATCTTGAAACACCACTACAGAGTCTTGTCCGAAACATCCATTTTCTTCAAACATAGCGGACAGGAAGTATGTCCCCGGGGCAAGAGCAGTTGGGGAAAAAGGATCGAAAGCGTTCAGTCCGCCTTCGTTCCAACTCCAGTCCAAAGTGGGCGTGTAATCGAGAGGAAGTACTTCAATTCCGTAGAGGATGGTCGTGGGGTTCGAGCAAGTTAATGTATCCGCAAAACCAGCTTCGACTTGGGGGTAATTGAAGTCTTCTTCGATTAAGATTTGGGTTGTAGAAACGCAGCCATTTCCTGGATTGTTGGTACTTACAGTCCAAATGCCGGGCGTGGTCGTCAGCAAATCAATCGGTTCGTTGGTCCAGGCGAAATTGGCATTGTTGGGAGCGGACCATTCGAAAGTTGCGTCCGCACCTTCGCTGTCGAGTTGCAGCGCAATCGTATCAATCGCACAGTTAATCACGGGGCTTGAAGTGATGATGCTGGATTGGTAGGTCGTGGTGTCAATTTCTATGGCGAAATTCAAGCTATCGAGGCACGTTCCATCGTCATAGCTCGCTATCAACCAGTAGTTTCCAACTGCATCGATTGATGTTTCTGTTCCGATGTCTTCGTAAGTGGCTCCGGGATCGCTAGATGCCCATGCATAGTCCATTCCAGATGGGAAGTTAGAAGAAGCGATGAGGCCAATAACTGGATTATCACATGTCAAGACCATTCCTGGATTCGCAACGAATGAAACTTCCAATTCTTCGACGAGCACGACGATGGTATCTGAAATTTGTGTTTCACAGAAGCCTTCGTAGCTCACTACGTAAGTTGTACTCGTGTCAGGCGTGCATAATGTAGTGGCAGCGTTTGGGTCTTCGAGGAAGTCAGTAGGTTCCCATGTGTAATCTGCATTCGGAGCTCCGGAGACATTGAGTTCGATGCTGGTACCTGGACATATTGCTACGAGTGGGTCGGTAGCGATAATATTTGGAGCTAGGCAAACGCTCTGATTGTTGTACGAGCCTCCTGTACTCCCGGTAAATCCCCAATAGACGCTGGTCTGTCCGCTAAAGATGTCATTGATTAAGTCCACATTTTCAGCCAATCGAAATTCGCAGTCGAAATACACCGCCACAATAGCCGTATTCGGATCCCAAGTAATTCGTACAGGATGGTCTTCGCCGTCTTCGATGTTTAGGCCATTGGCATTGGCATTAACGGGGCCTGCCAATCCCGTAGGAGGGGCGTGATCTACGGATCCATCGGACACGAATCCAATGTGGTCGGTTATGAGGTCACCGAATTGTCCATTTTGCCATGTGTCGAATTCAATTCCAAAACTGGGGTCAAACCCACTGAAGCCCAATGCACCACCTGTCTCTCCAATTGCGCTGGTGCCTGCATTTTGCAAAACAAAAACCATTCCGTCGGCACCGCTTGTGTCAAAGGTTCCAAAGTTCATGCTAAAATTCAGCTCAAAGGGTTGACTTAGATCTACCTGTTCGCCGTACCACACGGTTCCGTTTTGCTTGCCTTGAGTCGTGGTTAGCTGGTAACAATCTTCGCCATTGGAGGATGCTGTTCCATTGAGAAAATAGGTTTGAGCTGGAAGGCTCCCAAAAGACGAAATCAGGAAAAGCGTGAACAAGACCAAACAAGAATTATGAAAAGATTCTAGGCGAGATGCCTCAAAAAAAATCAACGAAGCTTTAGTGTTGGCTTGAATCGTAGGACCCATTGGGATGGAAGTATTTTAAAATGAGATACCTACTTTTAAGTTGAGCCTACGATTGGTCAGGTAGTTGGGAATCGCATACAATCGACTGTTGACGTCCTCGATCCAAGTGTGATTGATGGTGTTTCGAATGCCCAGAATATTGAATACTTCAATAGAAACAAATCCGCTGAGTCCATCTTCTGTTCGTTCCTTATTGGCTCCGGTAAACAATTCTCTTGAAAATCCAATATCAACACGCCTGTAGGTCGGAGTTCTGAGAATGTCTTTGTAGCGTTCAAATGAGGGAGGTCCAAATGGCAGTCCGGTGCCGAAATACAGACTAATTAGTACTTTGTACTCCTCATTACCGGGCATTTCATCTTGGAACAAAAGGCTCATGTTGAACCGCTGATCGGTCTGTCTAGGGATGTAGCCCGGTGAAATCAAGGCGCTGTCTACAGCCACATTGTCCAAGGTGTATCCCGCAATGATCGGAGTGCCAGTGCTATTGTAAAGCTGCCAATAATCATCATCATTGAGATCTTCTTCTGTCTTCATTACGGACATCCGAAACCAGCTTTGTATGCCATCAATGAATTCACCGTTGAGCATGAAATCAGCTCCTGTAGAATAGCCTGAGCTATTGTTCTTGGCATAATACCGCTGACGCACGTTTTCTATTTCGTAAGGAATCAAAGCGTCCATTCCTTTGTAGTAAAGTTCACCGACCATCTTGAAGGGACGGTTGTAGAGTTTGAAGATTCGATCCATGCCCAGCACAAAGTGTGTAGCCTTTTGCGGACGGATATCTGCATTGAGTGAACCATCTAGCCGGCGCATTTCTCTATAGAAAGGTGGCTGCCAGTAAATGCCTGTTGCAAAATTCCAAACCACAGAAGGCTGACCTTCCTTTTCCAATGGACGGTAACTGATGTGTCCACGCGGACCGCCAACCAGGATAGGTCCGCCCGATTCTTCGGTTCGCTGATCCGTGAATCCCCAGTTGTGGCCTCGGATGCCTGCGTTTACCTCCCAAATGCCTTTGAGGCGATCTTCCCAAGACCAGCTTCCCTGCACGTAGGCTTGGCTTCGCTGTGCTTGGATGTTATTGGTGGAACGAATGACATCCTCAAGTTGAATGACTTGCTGGGGCCCTTCGTCTACATATCCGATACTGTCTTGCGAGTGCGGGGAAATGAATCCCGCAGAATCAGTTAGCGACCATTCAGAAAGATAATCTTCGATGTGCTCGCTTTGCCATTTCAATCCCCACTCCAGTAGGCCATTGCCGTTGCCGAAAGTCGATGAACCCTTCAGCGCGCTGCTTAGAACAGTGGCATAAAGGCGATTTCGAGCGTGGTTGAGAAATACGCCAACTCCGCGGTTAATGGCTTCTTCACCCAGCTCATCCGAACCTAGATCACGATCCAATTCATCAAGAAAGTAGGCGCCAAGAATATCAAAGGTTTCGGATTCTGAAGTCTGAAATGCAGAGGTGATCCAACGCACACGGTGGTTTTCACTAGTGTGGTTCAGTGCCACTGCACCAAAGCCGGTGCGGTAAGAGGTTTTTTCTTGCCCGTCGAAGTAGATTTTGAGGCGCAAAGCTTCGTTGATGTTGCCAACATCGGATTGTCTCTCGACAGGAATGAAACGGTAATCATTTTGTCCATAGATACCGAGCAATTCGATTTCCCAAGGCCCATAGCCGTCAGGATCAATGGTGACAAAAGATTGTACGTCAATGTAACGAGGCTGGTATTCTCCTCCTTCATCCAATGACCCCAAAACGTATGAATTGTCGCGAAAGCGAATTCCCGTATTCGCGGTCCAGAGACGATGGCCAGCAGGCCCTTTACGACTCACGAGATCCTGTTGAGCTTGGGCGCCAAGCATGCTTCCCGTAAATCGTGTGGCTGCCTTTCGGGGTTTGCGGTATTGAATATCCAAAACCGAGCTCATCTTGTCTCCATATTTCGCTTCAAAACCTCCGGCGGAAAACTCAATGGATTCAACCATATCAGGATTGGGAAATGACAGACCTTCCTGTTGTCCGGCTCTCACCAAGAATGGGCGGTAGACCTCGACATCATTGACATAGACCAAGTTTTCATCGAAGCTACCACCTCGCACATTGTATCCGCTGGACAATTCACTTGTAAAATTCACCGGTGCTTGAATCAGCAAATCTTCAATGGTTCCGCGTGGCGAAGGAATGCGCGCTGCAATCTTGGGGTCAATACGTTGAATGGGAGAGGAGCGTTCTCCATCTGCCAC
>MDSY01032793.1_pt1 | contig 11022 bp, 12 predicted proteins | sample 811131 | NCBI WGS metagenome assembly MDSY01 (sample SAMN05326643, study PRJNA326480) | marine metagenome | isolation source: seawater | place: Atlantic Ocean: South West | collected 2010
ATTGAAAGGCTTAATAATGTTAATGAGCAACTTGATTATATAACCAAAACACTTCAGGTCATGAGGTTAAAATAAAATTAATAGTTCATTATTATTTATTAACAAGATGGAAGACTAATGGAAAAAACAAATGGTTTAAAATCTAGTTTTGAAGAAAATGGATTTATATCACCCGTCAATATTATTACTAAACAGCAAGCCAAGCAGCATAGAATAAAACTTGAAAATGCGGAAGATTTGCTTGGTTCTTTACACTATAAATCTAAGGTGCATACAGTAATAAAATCTGCTTATGAGTTAGCAACTAATAAAAAATTACTCGATGTAGTTGAAAAATTATTAGGAGAGAATATCCTTCTTTATAATGTTACTTATATAATTAAAGAACCAAAAAGTTTATCGCATGTTAGTTGGCACCAAGACCTAACTTATTGGGGTTTTAACTCTGATAAGCAGGTATCAGCCTGGTTAGCTCTTTCAGAGGCTTCTCATTTTAGTGGTGCAATGATTATGATTCCAGGAAGTCACAAGGAAGGAAAAAAGGAGCACGAAGTAACAATTGATAAAAATAACGTTTTACTGCAAGGGCAAACTGTCCGAGACATAGACGAAACCTCATCTGTCCTTTGTTCATTGAAACCTGGTCAAGCATCTTTTCACCATGGATGGACACTTCATACATCTAGTTCAAATAAAAGCAATGATAGAAGAATTGGTTTAAACATCCAATATATTGCTACTAATATGAAACAATTAAAAAATAAAAACGATACAGCAATTTGCGTTCGAGGAAAGGATAATTTTAAATTTTACAAAGAAGATAAACCTGCAAAAGTAGATATTGATTATGAAGCTCTAGACTATTTTAAGGAGTTAGATAGGCAGTATAAAAAAACAGCTACTTAAACTTTCTTAATGATATAAGGAATTTCCCTAATTCCAAAAATGTCTTTATGATTTTTTCCAGAATTAATTTCTTTGATAGTTTCTTCTTCCATTTTTATTTTTTCTATTGATTCTTCATAATGTTTTTCATTATGTTCTAATGGAATTACTGCTACTCCATCATCATCACCAATTATTATATCCCCTGGTTTAATAGCCACATTTCCGCAACTGATAAGAACATCAATCTTTCCACCACCGCCTTTTGTTGGTCCTGTTGCATTAATACCAGCTGAAAAAACTGGCAAAGACAACTTTCTTAATTCAGCAACATCTCTTACTGAACCGTCAATTACCACTCCTTCTAAACCTATTTTAATTGATGAACGGTTCATTAGTTCACCCCATACAGCCCTATCCAAGAAACCTCCTCCATCAACAACAAGAACTTCACCTTTATTGATTAATGTAAGAGCTGCATGAATAGCTGAATTATCCCCATGAGTTACTGATACAGTTCTAGCTTGACCGCAAAGTGACATTCCATTTTCAATTGATTCAATCCTTGAAGACATTATATTTTGTCTGTTCATACAGTCACCAACAATACAAGTTGGTATTTTAGACCATTGTTTTAATATCTTAGTATCTAATTTTCTATAATCAGTTTTTAATCTTGATATATTCATTTTAATCTGCAGCAAAACCAGAACCAGGTTTTTTATACTCCTCTCTTTGAGGGGCAAAAACATCAAAAATAGTAGCTCCTTCAGGACCTCCAATTATACCATGTTTTATTCCTCCTGGAGTACACCAAAAATCATCTTTTTCGACAAGGATCTTTTCTCCATTTTGAATTCTTGTAGCACTTCCCTTTATTAAAAAACTCCATTGCTCTTGGGGATGAGAGTGAACTTTGCCTTTTGCATTTGGATCTACATTTACAATTGAAACCATAGCTTGCTCACCAGGGAAAATTCTTGTTTTAATCCCATCTCCCAACTCTCTTAAAATACCTTTTTCCTGATCTTTTATATTATAAAAATATTTTTCTTTTTGTGACAATTCATTCTCCTTCTAGCTATTGTTTATAATAACTTTCTTTTTAAAAAAATATCTATCAAAAAATTTTGTGACATATTAGGATTGAAACAATATTTAAATATTAAATAGGATTTCAAATATGGATTTAAAATTAAATGGTAAATTAGCTGTTGTTCTAGGAGCAAGCAGAGGTTTAGGTGGTGCTATTGCTCAAATGCTAGCTAAAGAGGGTTCAAGTGTCATTGCAGTTGCAAGAAACACTTCTTCAATTGATGAATGGTCAAAAAGTTATCCTATTTCATCTTACAAATGTGACCTTACTAGTACCAATGATGTAAATGAGTTAATTAGTTTTTTATCCATTAAGAAAATATCAATTTTGATTAATAATTGTGGAGGTCCACAAGCAGGAACAGCTATGAGTCAGAAAAAAGAGACTTGGGAGAATGCTTTTAAGGCAATGGCTTTACCAATGTTTTCTATTACAAACGCTTTGTTGCCTAAAATGATTTCTCAAAAATGGGGAAGAGTAGTAACTATTGGTTCCTCAGGTATTGAGCAGCCTATTCCCAATCTAGCTTTATCTAATGGGGTAAGAGGCGCTATAGCAGGATGGTCTAAATCATTGGCAAATGAGGTTGCCTCTGATGGTATTACTGTAAATATGGTTTTACCTGGAAGAGTAGCTACTGATCGCTTAAGAGAACTAGATGAAGGAAAAGCTCAAAGAGTTGGCCAAAGTGTAGAAGAGATTGAAAGTGAAGCAAAAGCTACTATTCCTGCTGGAAGGTATGGTTCGCCCGAAGAGTTTGCTTCGGTAGCAACTTTTTTATGTAGTGAGGCTGCAAGTTACGTAACTGGCTCAATGATAAGAGTAGATGGAGGGTTAACAAAAGGTTTGTAGTTTATCCACCTAAAAATAATCTACCAACCTCTGGATTAGATAAAACTTTATCGCCTGTTTCTGCTATTGCTGTTTCTCCAGAGACAAGGACATAACCAATATCAGCAAAAGCTAAACCTTTTTTGGCATTTTGTTCTACCATGATAATTGTTTTACCATCTTTTTTTTGAAGGTCATCTAAAATACCAAAAACCATATCAATAAACCTTGGTTCAAGTCCAATCGAGGGTTCATCAACTAATAAGATTTGAGGTTGCATAACTAAAGCACGAGAAATTTCAAGCAGTCTTCTTTCGCCTCCAGATAGAACACCTGCAGGTTTATTTCGTCTGGCAGCTAACCTTTCGTATTTATCAAAAACCATTTCAGTAGCTTGTTTAGCTTCTGATGGCTTATTTTTCAAAAATCCCCCCATAAGTAAATTTTCTTCAACAGTCATCTGTGGGAATACAGATTTGTCTTGAAGGATATAAGCAATACCAGCATTTGATAATTTTTGGTTAGGAGTGAGGTTTGTAATATCTTTACCACCTATTGTAATATTTCCTGAAAAAATATTAGTAAACCCAAATATTGAATGGAGAACTGTAGACTTCCCTGCACCATTGGGACCAATTAAACAAAGTGATTGTCCTTTGCTAATAAAAAGGTTGAAATCATGAAGTATTTCCATTTTTCCATAACCGGCTTTAAGATTTTTTATTGATAGTAGAGGGTCATTTTTTGAGAGCTTTTCTAATTCATTTAATTTAGGAGCTTTATCAGAGATAGCTGCTGCTGCTTTAGCAACTTGGTCAACTGACATAATAACATCAACGCCACCCTTACCATAACCACTAACTTTTTTATTTTTTACCATATTAGTGACCTCCTAAATAGGCATCAATCACCCGTTGATCTTTCTGTAGTTCCTCAGGTGAGCCATTTGCAAGAACTTTTCCATTTGCTAAACAATAAATATGAGAAGCTAAATTCATAATTACTCTCATATTATGTTCTATAACACATAAAGTAATCCCTAATTCTTCGTTTGCTTTTCTTAATCTATCAATTAGACCATTGATTAATGTAGGATTAATACCTGCTGTTGGTTCATCTAGAAGTAAAACTTTAGGATCATTCATCAAAGCCATTGCAAATTCTAGAAGTTTTTGTTGACCGAAAGAAAGGTCACCTGAAATAAGGTTTCTTTTTGAATAAAGACCAACAAATTCCAGAAGATTTTCTGCTCTTTCCTTAATTTCTCCCTTTCTGCTAGCAAACATAGAATCTTTTGAATCTTTTCTGTGAGACACAGATATTTGCATATTATCAACACAATTCATTTTAGAGTATATTCTTGTTTGTTGAAAAGTTCTTAACATTCCAAGTCTTGCAATGTCACCAACAAGTAATTTTGAAATCTCATTATCATCAAAAATTATCGAACCGTTATCAATTGGGTGATAACCTACAATAGAATTAAACAATGTGGTTTTACCGCATCCATTTGGACCTATAATGCCTGTAATAGATCCTTTTTTTACCTTTAATGAGATATCAATATTTGCTTTGACACCACCAAATGACTTGGAAACATTCTCTACTTCTATAATATTTTCCATTTTAGGCTTTTCTCCTTTCTTCATCTTCAGGAGAAGTACCATCTACAACAATACCAAACATTTCAGGATATCTAGTTTGAAGCCACCCCATAATTCCTTGTTGGAAATAAACTATATTTATTATCAGGATTAAGCCAAGAGCAACCCACTGCCATCCTAAAAGGTAGGTCCAAGTTGTCTCTTTAACAACATGAAAAATAATAGCACCAAGGACCGGGCCCCATAAAGTACCTTTTCCACCTAACAAAACGCATGCAACCATAAATATTCCAAAGGTAGGAATAGGGTATGCAACCTCTTTATCAATAAAACCTGATAAATTTCCAGCAACAGCACCCATGGCTCCCATAAAAATTGCTGTAACTGCCCATCCTATTTGCTTGTATCTTAGTGTAGGTATTCCCATGGCTTCTGCCTTATCTTCATCATCACGAATAGCATTTATGGCTAGTCCATATTGTGTTGAAAGCATCCACCTGACAACAAAATGAGCAGCAATTGCAAGGGCAAAGCATAGAACATAGAAAAACACTGATCTCATTTCTATGTCTCCAGGGAAAAGAGGCATTGATATTCCTGAAGCACCACCTACGTAATCAATGGTTATGGTAACTTCAGCTGCAGCTATTGCTAATCCAAGTGAACCAATAGCAAAATAAGGTCCTCTTAGGCCAAACATAAAACTGCTAAAAATCATACAAAGAGCTAAGGCACCTAAAGCTCCTCCTAATATACCTAAAAATATACCCCAGAAATATTGTGGTTGAGTGAATTCTGGCTTAACAGCTCCCATAGCTGAAGTATAAGCCGCTACACCTGGTTCATAAAATATTGCAACTTGGATAATTGCTGATACATACATTCCCACACCAAAAAATGTAATATTTCCAAGGGAGTTATATCCCATTTGACCGCCTAAAATATCCCATGTTTGGGCCATCATGATCATCATCCAAAGGTAGGCAATTGATAAAGTATAGTTTGGAAACAAATAAGGGCCTAAAATACCAAAAATCCCAAGTCCTAAATACGTTAATAATTCTCTTCTACCTATCATCTGACTGGTTGCCTATTTCTTTTCATGTTAATTTGTCTAATTATCAAAACTATTAGTAAAATTGCTACTGGGGCAGCAACTTCATATGCTGTACCTAAAATCATTCCGGTATACTTTTCAAACAGACCAATACCAAAAGCTGCACTTATAACACCTGGTAAATTTCCTAGGCCAGCAGCAGTAACAATAGCGAATGATCTCACAGAATAGGTTATTCCATAAAATGGCTGAATAACCCATATTATTGAAACTAAAACACCAGCTGCCCCGCATAGAGCTGCATTAAATGCAAATGTGAAAGCGTATACTCTATCTGTATCAATTCCAAGAACACGAGCTGCTCTTGGGTCTTGAGAAGTAGCTCTGATTGCCTGACCCATTCGTGATCTTTTCATAAATAAAACTACACAAATTGTAATAATACCTGCGAGAATTAAAGAAAGAACTTTTGAATAGGGTATTGAAACCATATAATCAAAAGCATCATAAGCACCCATTTTCATATCAATTGTTTGTACTTCAGGACCATAAAATAAATTTATTACTTGCTGAAGAAGTAGTGAAAGCCCAAAAGTAGCTAGTAGTGAAACAAACATATCTTGGTCAATAATTCTGCGAATTATTAAAATATAGATCCCCCATCCAAAAACAAACATTATGGCTGACACAATTATCAATATCAATGGTAATGGAATACCGATGTAATGTAATGACAATGCTAAATAGCCTCCCATTATTACAAAATCACCTTGTGCCAAATTTTTAATATTCATCACGCCCCATACAAGAGCTAGGCCGTAGGCGCTCAAAGCAAAAACAGCACCTACAAAAATACCATCAAGTATAACCTGAAGGTTTATTATTGGTGCCCAAACAAAAAGTAATTGGAGGTTATCTAACATATTTTTCCCCGAAAAATTAAAGAAGGAAAGTTAAACTTTCCTTCTTTATAGTTGTTATTGAAACTTAATAAGTAACGTTTCTTGGATATGCTAAATCTGCAAAACTTCCTACAAGATTGTAAGATCCGTCAGAACCAATTTGTCTTAAAAACATTGGTTTAGCGATATTATTTCCGTCAGGACCAAATTTTACATCTCCATAAAATGTCTCCATCTCAACACCGGCAATAGCGTCTCTTACAACGTCTTTATCAAAACTATTAGCTGCTTCGAATGCCTCTTTCCAAACATAAACAGCTGCAGATGCTTGTGCTGATTGATATGGTACTGAGCTATACTCAGGATGCGCCTTAATAAAATCTGCGTTCCATTGTGCTGCTGTACCAAACATTGGATCTTTTTTATCAATATCTGGAACCCACTGAGTTGGGCATAAAAAACCAGTTGAAGCATTTGCAAATTTTTCATGTACTTTAGCAGACTCACAATGTGTCATTGCAATAATTGGAACATTGATTTTCATTTCATCAATTTGTCTTGCAGCTGTAGCAGCACCTTTTGAGTGGCCAGAAACAATTAAAATATCAGGTTTCAATGCCTTTACTTTAGTAAGAGTTGTTGACATATCTGACAAGTCAGCAGGAAGTTGATCGTCAATAATAATCTTCATCCCATAATCATTGATCAAATCTACAAGGCCTGCTCTAATATCCATTGAGAATGGATCACCTTCAAATGCCATTGCAACTTTAGTGTCACTAGGCGATTTACCAATACTCTTTTTTTGATCTGCTGCAAAATGAACAGAACCAGGCAGATATAGATCTGTTGTTGAAAGTACAGCAAACAAATATTTATATCCTTGTGTAAACAGTGACCTAGAAGCACCCTCAGCTTCAATCATAGGAACTCCAAATTTTTCAGATACTGGTGCAATTGCTTTTGTCATACCTGAACTGTATGGGCCAAGCATATAGTCAACACCATCCTGTTGAATGAGTCTTTCAGCTAACTGTGCACCTCTTGCAGGTGTAGACTCATCGTCGTAATATTTAACTGTTAACTTGTAGCTTTTACCACCAACTTTAACACCGCCAGTTGAATTAATTCTATCAACAGCAAAGTCGTAACCTCTCTGAGTGTGAATACCGTTAGTTGCATATTTACCAGTGAATGAAAGTGCTGAACCTAGAGTAATGGTGTCACCTTCTACTTTTGCTAGGGCTGGTCCTGTGACTCCAACAACAGAAATTGCAAGAGCAGTTCCAACACCAATTGCGTATTTTAGAAACATAATTTTTCTCCCTAAAGATAAATTTATAATAACCTTATTTAATGAACTTATAATAATAGGCAAACAAAATAAATAAATTTCATCACAAAAAAAAATTAGATATTACAAATTATTTACTACTAAAGATGAATCTAATTAAAAATTATAACCATCACTATCGAAGAGATTAATAAGAGTATAGCAAGTATTTCTTTTATAGATGGCCGTTCTTTAAAAAATAAAACTGAAATAAATAATGCTATAACTAATTCAATCTGCCCTAGAGCCCTTACTGGCGCTACAGCATTAGCCGAAAAGGCATAGAACCAACAAGCTGTTGTAATAGCACCAAATAAGCCCACAATTGACGAACCTTTCCAATTTATAAAAGTCAAAGCAAGTTCATTTTTTGCATATCTTAACATCCAAGCACCCATAATTAATGTCTGTATAAGTACTGATATCCCTCCAGTTATACTAGCTTTCATAATTAAATTATCACTTTCAAGCGAATCGGTAGCTGCCCTAAATGCTACAGTACAAAAACCTAAAAAGGCTCCACTTCCTAATCCTAAAGCTGCTTGTTTAGTAAAAAGGGACGTAATTAAATTTCTATAACTTAGTTTACTCTTTTCTAAGGAGAGAAGGAAAACTGCTATCACGCCTAATAGAATTGCTAAACCTAACTTTATATCAACAATATGGCCTAAAATAATAGCTTCAAAAATTGCAGCTTGTAAAACTTCAGTTTTTGAAAATGCTGTGCCAGCAGCAAACGATCTATGAGAAAAAAGAGTAATTAATAGAACTGTGAAAATGATTTGAGTAATCCCAGCTATAGTAACCCAGAAAAAAAAGTATAAATTTAAACTTGGAAAAGCTACACCAAAAAAAAGTGAGTAAGTTATTATCCAAGCCCATGCAAATGGTATTGCATAGCTAAACCTTACAAAACTTGCACCAAAATTTCCTAAAACTGGCTGAAGATTTTTCTGCTGAGCAGTTCTTAAACTTTGAGATAATGCAGCTGCAATGGTAACCCATATCCAAATATACATAATTAAAAAACCTAATATAGGATTATTCTAATAATTCTATTTTAGATTATAGAATTTATTAATGCTATTTAATAAATGTTCCGTTATTCAATTCATTAAATGCTGCCTTAAGCTCCTCCTGAGTGTTCATTACAATCGGACCATGCCAAGCCACAGGTTCTTTTATTGGTGTGCCTGATATCAAAAGAAATCTTATTCCTTTTTCACCGGCCTGAACAGCAACTTCATCTCCATTATCGAATACAACTAAAGTGCGATTTCCTGATAAGTCTCTTAGTTCAAATTCCTGCCCATTAAATTCTTTTTCAACTTTAATACCTACTGGATTTGATGCATTATGAAAATCACCATCACCTTCAAAAATATAAGCAAAACCTTGTCTGGTTGTATCAAACGGAAATCTTTTAAATTTTAAAGGGGGAATGTAAATATCAAGATACTCAGGTTCTGCAGCAATACCATCTACAGGTCCTTTATAACCTCGATAATCTCCTGCAATAACTTTGATGATAGTTCCATCATCATCTACTAAAGACTTTATTTCTTTTGATTTAATATCCTGATATCTAGGTGCAGTCATTTTTTGGTTAGAAGGGAGATTTGCCCATAACTGAAATCCATGCATAGCACCGTTCTTATTTCCTTTTGGCATTTCTTGATGGATTATTCCTGATCCTGCAGTCATCCATTGAATATCCCCATCGCTTAAAGATCCATTATTTCCTAAACTGTCAGCATGTTCAACTGTTCCGCTTAAAACATATGTTATAGTTTCAATGCCTCTATGAGGATGCCAAGGAAAGCCTTTCATATATTTACTAGGGTCGTCATTTCTAAAATCATCCATCATTAAGAAAGGATCAAATGGTTTTGTATCACCAAACCCAAACACCCTGTGGAGATTAACTCCAGCTCCTTCCATAGTTGGTTGTGCTAATCTTGAAAACTTTACTGGTCTGATAGACATTCTATAAACTCACTATAAATTATGTTATCCAAGTATATATAATTTGAAATACAAAAAAAACCATTGATGTAAATTATTTGTTAGATCAATTTTAATATTTTTAGTTATTAAAGTAGCTTTAATTATGCATTAATAATTTAACCAAGGAAAAAAAACTGACTTCTGAATTCATCACAAACTTAGACATATATCTAATTTTATTTTTAATATTCACTTTTTTTATATCTGGATTAATAAAAGGTTTTTTAGGTTTGGGCTTGCCTTCTTCAGCAATGGGACTTTTGACACTGGTTATAGAACCTATACATGCCATTTCAGTAATGGTAGCACCTATTATCTTTTCCAACATTGCTCAATTTGTTAGAGCTCCTAACCCAATTAAAACAATGAAAGATTTTAAATATTTTGCTCTTTTTATTATTATAAGTATTTTTTTTACATCTTTATTTATAAAATCTTATCCAACACAAGTTTTAACCTTGGCAATTGGATTTGCTATGATAATTTTTTCACTAAACCAATTATTTGGTATGAAACTAGTGATTGGTCCTAGTTACTTTTGGCATGTTTTTGTTGGCATCATATCGGGAGTGCTAGGAGGATTAAGCTCAATATGGTCTCCTCCTGTGGCTATGTATCTTATAGCGAGAAATTATAGTAAAGATCAATTTATAAGTGCTACTGGATTTCTATTTATGGTGGGAGGTATTCCACTTGGGGTTGGACTGTACTTAGGTGGTGTGCTTTCCTATTTGATTGTAATTCAGTCAATAATTGCATTAATTTTAGTTTTAATTGGTTTTAGAGTTGGGGAGATTTTAAGAAATTTTGTCTCACATCATTTCTTTAGAAATAGTGTACTCATTTTCTTTTTAGTTATGGGCACAAGATTGATTTATGAGGGTTTATCATCATAAAAGGTATTATGACTTTTTAAAATTCAGAATAAATTTCTTGCAATTCATAAAAGAGTATTGATGATAAATTAATAAATTTAAGGGAGAAATATTCATGAAATTATTTTCAAAACTCAATTTAATATTAATAGCTTTGGCAAGTATTTTCTTAAATTTGTCAATAGCAAGTGCAGATACAAAACTTTCCATTGGATCATGTCCAATTGGATGTACTGCCTATACTTGGTCAGCTGGGATAGCTGATGTAATTAATAATAACGTTTCTGGAGTTTCTTTAACTGCAGAAGAAACAAAGGGTTATGTAGCGAATATCAAACTTTTACAGAATAAAGAATTAGAAATCTCAATGGCTACTACTCTATCATCTTATCAAGCGTATGCTGCTGAAGGCCCATATAAAGGAACAGAAAA
>MDSY01032844.1_pt1 | contig 11022 bp, 12 predicted proteins | sample 811131 | NCBI WGS metagenome assembly MDSY01 (sample SAMN05326643, study PRJNA326480) | marine metagenome | isolation source: seawater | place: Atlantic Ocean: South West | collected 2010
GGTCTCCCCTTCATACTCTTTCAACCTCCTCTGTTCCAAATAGGCCATCTGGTTTTACAATGAGAATGACAAACATAATTAAATATGGAGCAAGCAATGAAAATCCGCTGCCAAGGATAATCCCTGTAGCGCTCTCAAAAGGAAATTGGAAATAGGCTACATAGCCTTGAGTTAGCCCAATTATCAAAGAACCTACAATTGCTCCTGGAATTGAATCTAACCCACCAATAACAACTGCGGGAAGAGCTCTTAAAGCAGAAATAAAACTCGCTTGTGATAATAAATTAAATCCACCAGTAATAAAGAATCCAGCAAAGGTAGCTAGGATACCTGCTATAAACCAAACTAAGCCAAAAATCCTACCAACATTAATACCTTGAGCGAGTGAAGCTTCTTGATCGAAAGATGTTGCCCTCATAGCTATTCCGTATTTTGAAATTTTAAAAAAGTATCTAAGAAAAATAACTGACACTACAGCTGTAATTAAAGCTCCAATCTCCTGAAACTTCATAATTACCCCTCCGTAACTTTCTAAGATGGTCAAGGATCCAAACTCTCCCCATGTCATAATTGGGTCTCCCATAAAGCGAGGATTTATACCAATCCACTCATCAAGTACGGTCCTAAGAATAATATCTAAACCAATAGTCAATATAGCTACAGCAAAAACAGGTTGTCCCACCATTGGCCTTAAAAAAGTTCTTTCTAATAGTGCGCTTAGTAAGCCAGTGGCTACTAAGGCAACAATAAATGCGATCCAAAAATTTATCCCTCTATCTACTGCTAGGGCACTAATAAGTCCTGCACCAACAACTGCAAGTGCCGGTTGGGCGAAACTTAAGACATCCATAGCTTTATATATCAATACAAAGCCAATAGCAACCAAGGAGTAAACCGCTCCTAAAGCTAGGCCCTCAAACGATGCTTGTAAAAATATTGTCATTTGTACATAGATTCAATTAGTTCTGAGAATTGTTCTTCTAAAACATTCCTTTTGATTTTTTGAGTAGCTGTTAGCTCTCCTTCTTCATGATCCAACTCTTTTGGAATCATCTCAAATTTCCTAATCTCAAGAGGAGTATGTTCATTCGCCCTTATCACTTCTTTCCCTACTAGCTCTCTAACCTGCTCTTTTTCAGATAGGTCCCTATAGGTTGTATGGGTAATCCCTTTTCTAAGAGCCCAATTAGATACAGTATCAAACTCAATTGCAATCAAAGCAGATAAAAACTTCCTCTGATCCCCAATAACAATTGCATCCTTAATAAATGGAGATACTTTTAGTGCATTTTCTATCTCCGAAGGAGAAATATTCTTTCCACCGCTTGTAATGATGATATCTTTTTTCCTGTCAACTATTTTAATAAACTTACCATGCATTTCTCCAACATCTCCTGTATGAAGCCATCCGTCTTCATCGATTGTTTCTCTGGTTGCCTCCTCATTCTTAAAGTAACCTTTGAATACTCCGCCATGCCTTATCAGTATCTCTCCATCGTCAGCAAGTTTTAACTCACACTCTTTATTAGGAACTCCGACTGTACCGAGTTGAATATTGTCATAATCGTTGCCCGTAGCATAACCTGTATTCTCAGTCATGCCATACCCTTCAAAAATCGGGACTCCCAAGGCCATAAAGAATTTCAACACTTCTGGAGCAATAGGAGCAGCCCCCGACGCAGCAACGTCTACTTTGCTTATGCCTAACTTTTTAGTTATTGACCTAAATGAAACATTCCAGGTAATAAAATCTATCAACTTAGCTAGAGGATCTTGAAATCCTTTTTCTAGTTTTCTTTCTGCAGCATAAGTTCCGAGCTTTAGACTCATCCCAAACAAAATCCTTTTCAATAAACTTGCATCTTTCATTTTTACTAGAACAGCTGCATGCATCTTTTCAAGTATTCTTGGGACAGCTGCAAAAAAAGTTGGCTGAATCTCCATAAGATCATCTTGTACGGTATCAATTGATTCAGCCATATTTATTGTTGCCAACAAATGTGATCCAAGTATTAAATCAATCAATCTTCCAAAAATATGGCAAAGAGGTAAGAAAGACACAAATTCCTGTTGCTCAGTATTTACATTTTTCATTATGTTGAAATTCATAATATTTGTACCAACCCAAGCAAGATTTGCATGTGTAATCATAGAACCCTTAGGTGGTCCGGTTGTACCAGAAGTATATACCATGATTGCGACTTCCTCGGGCTCTATCAACTCCAACTTATCTTTAACCAAATTTGGATTCTTTTCAAACTCTTCTTTTCCTATCTCTAAGAATTCTTCCCAGGTCATTAATAATGGACTATCGTAAGTTGTTAGTCCTCTTGGTTCAAAATAAATTATTTTTTTCAAATCAGGAAGCTGATCTATAACTTCTAGAGCTTTATCGACTTGCTCTTGGTCTTCTGCAAACAATATCTTTGACTCAGAATGTCCAATTAAATACTCGACTTCCGGAGGAGGATTTGTTGGGTAAAGCCCAACACTAATTGCTCCAATAGCTTGTATACCAACATCAGCTATAAACCATTCTGGCCTATTCTCTGAATGAATGGCTACGCTATCTTGTCTATCAATACCATAGTAATCTAAAGCACATCCGACCCATTGAGCCTGTTCCCAATACTGTGAGTAAGTTGTTTCCTCCCAAATTCCAAAGTTCTTTTCTCTCATTGCAACCATCTCGGGGAACCTCTCCGCGGTTTCTCTAATTTTTTTTGCAGGGGTCAGGCCTCCTTTCTCCTCAATTTCTTTCATTAATTCTTGTACCGTTAACATACTTCTCCTTAAATTATGTTTCTGAACTTACACCAAGGTAAGCCTCTATTACTTGTTTATTACTTGTTGCATCTTTTGGCAATCCTTCAAATAATTTTTGACCAAAATCCATCACAACTACATACTCTGCTATATCCATAACCATGTTCATATCGTGATCGACTAAAACAGTTGTTATATTTAACTCTTCATGGATATCAAGAATAAAACGAGCAATATCCTCTGTCTCTTCGTTGTTCATCCCTGCAGCGGGTTCATCAAGTAAGATGACTTCTGGTTTCATAGCCAATGCTCTTGCTAGTTCAACTCTCTTCTGAATTCCATAAGGTAAAGAAAGAATAAAAGAAAATCTATATTCCTCTATCTCTAGAAAATCTATAATATCTTCAGCAATCTTTCTTGCTTCTAGTTCTTTCTTCCTAACAGATGGTCCATATAAGATGCCGGCTACAGAGCCGTAATCTATATGCCTGTGAGCACCTATTAGTATGTTGTCTAAAACTGTCATATTTTCAAACAATTCAATATTTTGAAATGTTCTTGCAACACCCATGTTTGCTATTTCGTCAGGCCTCATTCCTTCAATTGTTTCTCCGTTATATTCTACAATCCCACTAGTTGGTTTATATATTCCACTTATACAGTTGAAGAGAGATGTCTTTCCTGCTCCATTTGGTCCAATAATTGCAAATAAAGACCCCTTCTCTATATCAAATGAAACATTGTTGAGTGCCTTAACCCCTCCAAAGCTCAGGGAGACATCCTTAAAAGAAATTATATTGCTCATGAAAGCCACCTCTTTTTCCTTTTATAATGTTTAACATCTCGAAACGACTTTCTTTTTGTCCCCTCAGCATTTAATCCTAAATAAAACTCTCTAACATCTTCATCTTTTAATAACTTTTCAGGAGTGTTATCCATAACGATATTCCCCGTTTCCATAATATACCCATGACTTGCAATACTTAGAGCCATATTGGCATTTTGCTCAACTAGTAATACTGACACTCCTTGTTTGTTTATATCTACTATAAAATTTTTTATTTGATCAACTAGCTTAGGGGCTAAACCAAGACTCGGCTCATCTAGGAGCAAGCATTTTGGATTTGACATTAATGCCCTACCTATTGCCAACATTTGCTGCTCACCTCCAGATAGGTAGCCAGCAACATCTTTGGATCTTGGTCCAAGAAGAGGGAACATATCAAATACTCTAACCATGTTTTCTTTAATATCTCTTGACGCAGTATGTCCTCCAAGCCTTAGGTTCTCTTCGACAGTTAATTCTGAAAAAATTCTTCTCCCTTCAAGAACCTGGGCTATTCCCAGATCAACGATATCAGAAGCCTTCATGTCTGATATATTTTCATTATTAAAGGAAATTTTTCCTTTCGTAATATCTCCATTTTGAACATCTAATAATCCAGTAATAGATCTTAGGACTGTTGTTTTTCCAGAACCATTACTACCTAAAAGGGCAATTATATCCCCTTGATTAACTTCGAAAGAAATTCCCCTCAGTACTAAAATTACATCTTGATATACAACTTCAAGATTTTCAATTTTTAACATACCTATAAAAATTTACATAAAAAAATTGAGCATATCAACTGAAAGAAGGACTAATACTGAAAAGATTGTAACCTGAATAGGCATAATTAATAAGAACTAAGGTATCAAAGCATTTAAATTATTTTCATTAGAACAAAGTTCTACTTAGAATAATGACATGGTAGACATAAATAATGATTTTGAACAAAATCAGTTGTTTGAAGAAAATACACTTATAACTGATAAAAAAATGCAAAAAAAATCGGGATCTTCAAATATTCGTGCAATAATCTTAACTTCAATAATCACTTCTTCACTTATAGTTTCTAGTTTCTATTTTTTAGGTTTCTTTGATGAAGTTGTAATCCCCCCTCAAGAAACAATAACAATAACTGAGACGGTAAAAGAAAAAGAACTAGTAATTCCAAGAATAGATTCATCTGAAATAGTAACTGTTGCTGAAATAGCTACAAAAACAATTGTACAGATACAAGTTGGAATCCTGAATGATGATGGAGAGTTCATTGCACAAGGGGGTGGGTCAGGTGTTGTTCTTGAAAAGGATGGTTTAATCATTACCAACCACCATGTTCTAGATATGGAAGGTGAATTTCTTGAAGATTTAACAACAGATGCTGCTATCACAGAAGTGAGAGTAGTTTTTGAAGATGGAAGAATGTATGGTGGAGAAGTTATAGGGTCTGACAAATTAACTGATGTGGGATTGGTTAAGATTGGGGCAAATAATTTATCACCGATAGAAATTGGGAAAAGTAGCAAATTAGTTGTTGGAGATATTGCTGTTGCCATAGGACATCCTTTAACTCTTGGAGCAGAACCAACTGTAACAACAGGAATTGTCTCAGCATTAAATAGAAGGCTAGATGTCGGAAGCGATACACAGAATAGGGTAACTTTATTTGGATTAATCCAAACTGATGCACCAATTACCAGAGGATCTAGTGGTGGAGCATTGTTAAACCAAAAAGGAGAACTAATTGGGATAACTACGGCTATAGCTACTGCTGATGTTGGTGCAGAAGGACTAGGTTTTGCTATTCCAATTGATTTAGCTTTATCAATTGTTAAAGATCTTCTTGAAGATGGTACCGTCTTACACTCTTTTTTGGGAATTCTAGGTTCTCAAAATTTTGAAACGGCAGAAGATGGAGCAAGAATATTTGCAGGAGTTAAGATTGAAGAATTATATGGTCCAGCAAATGATGTTTATGCTATTGGAAAAGCTGGAGCACTTCCAGGTGATGTAATAAAATCTCTAGATGGCACAAGAATCAAGACATTAGACCAGTTGATAACTCTTCTAAGAGCTAGGCGCGCTGGGGAAAAAGTAACAATAGAGATTCTGAGAGATAATGAAGAAATTGAACTCATATTTGAATTAGATTTAAGGCCAAGCGACATATAAATGGCTGAAGATATTTTTTCACAATTTTATAACCTCTTTAATAATGATGATGAAGTTAACTGGAATCTTGCTGAGCAAGTTACGAAACATATCTTAAAAGATGAAGAAGAAATATATACATTGGAACAAGAAGGAAGCAAAACAAATATTGAAGCAATTTTCAGGGCTGTGCAAGTAAATATAGAACCCAAAGTTGATACAGAAATAGTAAATATTGAAATTGATAATAAAGATGCTTGGGCTCTCTGGTTTATAAATTCATGTAAGCATTTCGACTTTTCTATTCTTGATATAAGCTCTCCAGATTTGCCAATCAACATAAGTAATATGAAGTCTTCAATTATTGGAATGCAGCTTGGCAACTTAGCAGGAGGCCTTGCTAAACACTCTTGGGGACTTTCTCCTTCAGGTATTATCCTTCCTAAATCTACAACTCTTGCAATTAATAGAGAAAATTTACTTAGAAGAGTCAATAACTTAGACATAGACAACCAAGAAGTGATTTTTGCAGCTTTAGCTCTTGAGTATACAACTTTAACACTGGGTAAATTCTCAAGTCCATTATTACATTTAATTGATGTACTAAATAAAGCTACTGAGAAGTTGATTGCTGAGATTGAAGAATTAAATACTGAAGTAGGAATTGAGACAAACGACTTGAATGAAATAATGCAAAATTTCACAGAAAATCACAATGTAAAGTTTGAGAATATATTTGATGATATCTTTGCTCCCCTGTCTTTTTATAGAGAGTGTATAGTTGCACTATCAAAGGAATACGTCAGCATTGAAGACTACTCTATATTTGATGTCTTGGTTGATAGTTCTATAGGTGAATATGAAGAAAATATTTTCACACAATTAAATGCAAAAATTAATCAATTTTCTGAGCATTCAAGAAAGTTTATAGAGTACTTATATGAAACAAAAAATCCAAATTCACTAATTGATATTCTAAATGATAAAGCTCTTATTCCTTCAGAAGATGAACTAATAGATCCAATCAATTGGGCTGCTAGAACTTCCCTCCCGCCAATTTAACAAATATTAATTCAAATAGATTAGACTGTAAATTACGCATTGGAGGTAAAAATGATAGCTATTGGAGACAAGATTCCTGATTTTGAATTAACAAATATTGATAGAGAAAAAATGAAATCAGAAGATTTTTTAGGTGAGAAAACCATGTTTGTATTTATGCCCTTCCCATTTAGTGGAGTTTGTACACCAGAAGTATGTGATCTGCGTGATAATAAAGATCTTCTAGATAAAGCCTCTATGAATACTGTGATTATTACGATATCAGGAGTAGCTACAAATATAACTTGGGCATCTCAATACAATATTGAGTTTCCGATTTTATCTGATTTTTGGCCTCATGGAGAAGTTTCTCAAATGTTCGGTTGTTTTAATGAGAAAGTTGGAACTGCAATGAGGTATTCATATATAACTAATGAAGACAATATCGTAACAGATATAGTTAAAAGTGATGAACTGCCTGTCGGAAGAGATATGGAGCAATATAAAGAAAGTTTGGGGTCTTAACCCACGTCTCTAATTTCAGAATCTTCTACTCTTTGACGCTTGACCTTCCTTCTTTCTCTTTCAGAAAGGCCTCCCCAAATACCAAACTTCTCACTATTTTCAACTGCATATTCTAAACAATCCTCTTGTACAATACATGCCCTGCACACAGCTTTGGCCTTTCTTGTAGAAGCTCCCCTTTCAGGAAAAAATAAGTCAGCGTCCTGACCTTTGCAATTAGCCTCATCAGTCCAAGAAGGCATTCCCCCTATAAGCTCTTCAATTAACGATTGATCCACATTTCACCCTAAATAAATTACACGTATGTAATTTATAAAGTTTATTGCTAAATGTCAAGGGGTTAATAAATGATTTTTATATATTGTAAATCATAAAATATAGGATAATTATATAGTGTCCAACGAAGATAAATTCTCCAGTGGAGTGTCCTATAAAGGGCGCTTCGGTATGTGGCTATATATTTTTCATAGAATAACTGGAGTAGCTTTATTTGGATATCTGTTAATACACATAATTTCAACAACGCTAATACTTTTGGGACCAGAGATTTATGAAGGTGCTGAAGCCGTATATAAAAATTTTTATTTCAGAATTGCAGAAATCTTTTTGATGTTTGCAGTTTTGTCACATGCAATCAATGGCCTAAGGATTATAGCAATTGATTTGTGGAGTAAAGGAATAAAGTTTCAAAAAGAGTTAAATTTTTTAGCAATAATAATTTTCTTTATTGTATGGATCCCTTCTTCAATCAAAATGGTGAACTCTTATTTTGATATTTGCCTAGATAAAAGCTCTGAAGGAACAACAATTATTGACTGCATGATTAGGCCCTTACCCGATTGGACATCAGATGGATAATAAAGTGAATAACAAAGTTGACTGGGGTCGTAGGCATCCACCTGTAGGAGGTTCTGACTTTGAGTTAAAAGCATGGCTATTTATGAGATACAGTGGACTCCTCTTGGTTGGACTAGCAGTAACTCATATGTTTGTTATGCATATATTTAATGATACGCTAAACCTTGATTATGAATTTGTAGCTAAACGTTGGGATGACTACACAATTAGGGCTTTTGATTGGTTATTATTAGCCCTTAGCTTATTACATGGAGGGAATGGAGTGCGAATTGTACTACACGATAATATCGCAAATGATACACTCAAAATGATATCTATTAGGGCACTCTATATAATCACGTTTACTTTTTTCTTTCTTGGTTCTTATGGCCTATTTACATTTGTGAGTCAAATATGAAAATCATAAAACATACATTTGATGGTGTAATAGTTGGGGCAGGAGGTGCAGGTCTAAGAGCAGCAATAGAAGCTGCTCCTTATATGAACTTAGCTGTAATTTCAAAACTATATCCAACTAGGAGTCATACGGGTGCAGCTCAAGGTGGTATGGGGGCTGCCTTGGCAAATGTCGAAGAAGATAATTGGAATTGGCATGCCTTCGACACTGTTAAAGGATCTGACTACTTAGCTGATCAACCTGCAGTTGATATCTTGTGTAAAGAAGCAATTGACTCAGTAATTGAACTTGAACATTGGGGTCTTCCTTTTAGTAGATTAGACTCTGGAAAAATTGCTCAAAGAAGATTTGGTGGGCATACAGTTAGAGAAGGAGAAGCTCCTGCATTTAGAGCATGCTATGCAGCAGATAGGACTGGGCACATGATTCTCCAAACACTATATCAAAAGTGTGTATCAATGGGTGTCCAATTTTTTGATGAATTTCAAGTTCTAGATGTAAATATAGATGACGGAATATGTAAAGGTGTAGTTGCTTATGAAGTTGCAACCGGGTACATCCATATTTTTGAATCTAGAGCAGTAACTTTTGCTACTGGGGGTTTTGGAAAAATATACAAAGTGAGTTCCAATGCTCATTCTCTAACTGGAGATGGACCTGCAATTTTATTCCAGAAAGGACTGCCATTAGAAGATATGGAATTCTATCAGTTCCACCCAACTGGTATCTACAGACTTGGGATACTCCTTTCTGAAGCAGCTAGAGGAGAAGGGGGGATACTAAGAAATAAAAATGGAGAACGATTTATGGAAAGGTATGCACCAACAATTAAAGATTTAGCACCTAGGGATATGGTAAGCAGAGCTATAGCAACTGAAATTAGAGAAGGAAATGGTGCAGGACCAAATAATGACTATGTACATCTAGACCTAACTCACCTTGGTGAAGAAGTAATTAAAGAGAAACTGCCAGACATAACAGACTTCGTAAGAACTTATGTGAAAATTGAACCAATAACTGATCTAATTCCTGTTCAACCAACAGCACACTATGCGATGGGTGGGATTCCAACAAACACATCATCTGAAGTATGTTCAGATGAAAAAGGTACTGTATTACCTGGGGTTTTTGCTGCAGGTGAGGCAGCCTGCGTAAGTGTTCATGGAGCAAACAGATTAGGGACTAACTCCCTACTTGATATAGTAGTATTTGGTAGAAGGGCTGGAAAATCTATGGTCGAGTATGTATCTTCTACAAGTCCTGTCAAATTATCAGAAAGTGTAGCTACACCGATAATAAATAAAATTGAAAAGCTTTTAGAGCCTGAAAACAGTACCTCATCTTCTGTTGCTAATATTAGAAATGAGCTTCAGGACTCAATGGAGATGAATGCAAAGATATTCCGGACTGAAAAAACTCTAGCTAATCAACAAGAAATATTAGGTGAGTTAAGAGAGAGAAACAAAAATATTAATGTATCTGATAAAGGTTCTGTATTTAATACAGAACTACTAGAAGCTATAGAATTGGAATATTTACTAGATATGGCAGATGCAACTGTTGGCTCAGCAATAGCGAGAAAAGAAAGTAGGGGTGCCCATACAAGAGAAGACTATCCTGAAAGAGATGATGAAAATTACTTAAAACACACATTTATAACTAAAGACTCAACTGATAAGCTGAATGTTAATTATAAGGATGTAGAACTTGGAAAATATGAACCTATGGAGAGAAAGTATTAATGATAGTTGAAGTTAGAATCCTGAGATACAACATAGAAACTCAACAAAAATCTCATTGGGATGTCTTTGAAGTAGAAGCTCTTCCTGATGACAGGATTTTGGATGTACTCCAAGAAATCAAATCTACTAAGGATGGTTCTTTAGCATACAGAAAATCATGTGCCCATGGAGTATGTGGTTCTGATGCAATGATTATTAATGGAGTGAATAGCCTAGCTTGCCAAATACTAGTTAAGGAGGTCTCTACACCAATCAAAATAGAACCTATTCGTGGACTCCCTGTATTAAAAGACTTGATTGTAGATATGGACACCTTTTTTGATAGTTACAAAAAGGTTCTCCCATACCTCATCTCAGATGATGATGGAGGTGAAAGAGAAAGGCTCCAGTCTCAAGAGGATGTAGAAAAGATAGAAGATACGACTAAATGTATACTCTGTGCAGCATGTACAACAAGTTGTCCTGTTTTTTGGACTTCCGAATCATTTGTTGGACCTGCTTCATTAGTGAATGCACATAGATTTATATTCGACTCTAGAGACAAAGGCAATTCCCAACGTTTAGAAATCCTAAAAGATGTTAATGGTGCATTTAGGTGTAGAACTGCTTTTAACTGTACTGATGCATGCCCTAGAGGAATAAAAGTAACAAAAGCAATAGAGGAAGTTAAGAGAGAAATAAGTCTAAATTCTTAATTATCAATATGGAAATAAACGAAA
>MDSY01048873.1_pt1 | contig 11022 bp, 7 predicted proteins | sample 811131 | NCBI WGS metagenome assembly MDSY01 (sample SAMN05326643, study PRJNA326480) | marine metagenome | isolation source: seawater | place: Atlantic Ocean: South West | collected 2010
ACCCATAGGCGTGCACGCGGGGCTCTTGCTCACCCTCGGTGGGGCGGCGTACTCGGGCCTGGGCGGGTTGGGCGGGAGCGTGATGGTCCCGGAGGGGACTGAGTTCCGGATCGGAGCGGGGCTTCGAAGGAGCGCGCCGTTCGCGCCCACGCCCGCCGCCGCGAAAGACCTGGTCCGCGTGAACGACTTCACGATCGAGTACCTGCCGAACGGCCAGGTTTCGCAGTTCTTCTCGGACCTCTCCGTGTTGGACTCCAAGAACGGGCGGGAGATTCAGAGAAAGACGATATCAGTCAACGTGCCCTTGCGCGAGGGCGGCGTGACCATGTACCAGACGGATTGGGAAATTGCATCCATGCAGGTGAGGGTGGCTGAGGTTGGGTTCAAAGCCGATGATTCCGCCGCGAATAACGTCCAGGGTGACTCCGGTCCCGCGCCCGACAACTCCGAGGACGGCGCGGCCGCGGCACCCGTCGATCTCCCCGAGGGCACCGGCGACAGCCTCAGCCTCCCGATGGCCAACCTCGAGGGCCAGGGTAACTTCCAGGGCCGCATCTGGGGCACGTTCTTACCCCTCAACCTCGACGCGGAGGACCCGGTGGCAGCCAAGCGAGGGGTGACGCTCCTCGCGAGGGACTTTCAATCCGTGGCGATTTACGCTTCAGACGGATCATTCGCCGGCGTGCGTCGACCTGGGAGCGGCCGGCCCATCGAGGTTGACGGTTTAAGGCTCGTGGTGGAGGATATGAAGGGCAGCACGGGTCTGGAGCTGAAGACGGACCCGGGGGTGCCGTGGGTGTACGCCGGGTTCGCGGGTCTGATGGTGACGTCGTTCCTGAGCCTGCTGTCGCACTCGCAGGTGTGGGCGGTGCAGTCGGAGGGTGGCGGCGGCGGGGTGCTGCACGTCGGGGGCAGGAGCAACAGGGCCAAGGAGGAGTTCAAGTCGGAGCTCGACGACGTGTTGAACAAACTGCCGGAATACATGTGAGCCAAATAGCGGATCGTGTAATGTGTCGAGTAATGTCATTACAACTGAAAGTTTTGGGTGGTCATAACACTTACGAGTAGATAGTGACGCGGGGACGGGTGTCGCGGTGGTCGCCGTCGCGCTAGTACCCGGTGGTGACGGGGTGGACGCGGCGGTGAGCTCGGTGAGGGAACGCGCGAATATTTGATTCGGCGGCGGTGATTTCGGTGAGTAATTCGTAGATTAGTCGAATTTCATCTGAGGTGCTCCGCGTGCTCCTTGGCGTATTTCTTCCACCCGTCGCACTTGTTATCCACCGCGTACTGCAGGCAGTCCCAGCGTTTGTGTTGGGCGGCGTAAAAGCACGTCATATAGTTCCAAGGGCACCCGTTCTCGTGTAAGTACTGGAGAGCGGGTAATTGTCCATTAACGGCTGCGGCAGAGCACGTGCGCGTACTCCAATGAAGGTTGTTCTCTCGCGCCCACTTCAGCAGCCTTACACTCCCCCGGAGAGCAGCGTGGTGGCATACGTAGTCCGATACGTAGTCCGGTTCACCCATACGTCCAACGACTCTCTCGTACGAGTAGGGTAGAGACAGAACTTCGTCGTTGTCCAACATGGCTATGACACGAGTACTCCGCGTCAAAGGAGCCATGCGCCGGAACGCGTCGAAGTCGAACCTGTCAGGGTACGCTGCGGCAGGCTTGGAGGCGTCCCTCCACAGCTTGCTGACCAGGGTGAGGTTGACGCGGGTCTGGACGCACCGCACGTGGGAGAAGACCACGGTCGCGACGTCCATGCCTGGATCGAAGATCGGATGGTTCGTATCGGGTACCCACATGCCGCTTTGGGTCGACATGGTGGCGATACGAGGGCGAAGTGTGGGGCGCCGTGGCTTCAGTCGTGGCTTTTTACTTGACTCTTGAACAGTGGCCGGCCAGGTGCCAGGCCGAATTTTCGAACGTCCTGTCAACTCGAGTCGGCACACTTGTATTGGCATAGAGCGCGCGCGCGACCGAGCAGGTCGTGGATAGCAGAGGAGCGGCGTCGCCGCGTGTAGCCCAGTCAGTGCAGGCGCGATGGCGGCGGGTCGCGGGAAACGCACCGAGATGACGGACATCTCGGCCGCGCTCCGAACGTTCGCGTCGAAGGGCCGGCCCACGAAGGAGGAGCAGGCGCAGCGTCGCCAGCTGTTCCAGAAGGTCATCCAGTACCTCACCATCGGCATCGACATGAGCCCGGTGTTCTCGGACGTCATCATGAACGCCCACACCACGGACGTGGCGACGAAGAAGATGCTGTACCACTACATCACGCACTACGCTCAGGCCAACGCGGATCTGGCGCTGCTGACGGTGAACACGCTGCAGAAGGACTGCCGCGAGGAGGATCCGGTCATCCGAGGACTGGCCCTGAGATCCATGGCGTCCATGAGAGTCCCAGATCTCGTGGAGTACCTGGTGCGTGCCGAACCCGGCGTCGAAGCCCGAACCCGGCGTCGAAGCCCGAGCGCGCGCGTCAACCCGAGACGCGGAATTTGACATTCACTCAACCCTAAATCTGGAAACTGACCGTCCCAACCCATCCTTTCACCGCAGATTGACGCCATTCGCCTCGGCCTGAAGGATGCGGACCCGTACCCACGTAAGACGGCCGCGATGGGCGTGCTCAAGGTGCACGACCTCGCGCCCGAGGCACTCGCGGAGACTGAGATCCTCGAGGAGGTTCGTCGCATGCTGATATCCGACCGGGACGCGTCGGTGGTGGCCAACTGCCTCATCGTCCTCCGCGAGATCGACGCCGAAGCCGCGGTGGCGACCAAGCAGAACGTCTACGGCCTGATCAACAGGATCAAGGACTTCTCCCAGTGGTCGCAGGTGACGATATTAGAGACTGTCGCGCTGTACAAGCCGGCGGACAAGACGGAGACTTTCGACGTGATGAACGCGCTGGAGGACCGGCTGCAGAGCTCCAACAGCGCGGTGGTGCTCGGTACGGTGAAGGTGTTCCTACACGCCACCCTGAGCCTGCCGGACGTGCACCAGCAGGTGTTCGAGCGGCTCAAGGCGCCGCTGTTTACCCTCGCCAACGCGGGCACGGCTGAAACTGCGTACGCGGTGTGGGCGCATCTGCACCTGCTGGTGATGCGCGCGCCCCCTTTGTTCGCCATGGACTACAAATCGTTCTTCTGCCGGGGTTCCGACGCGCCCGCGGTGAAGAAACTGAAGATCGAGATGCTCACGGCGGTCGCCGACGATGTCAACACGTACGACATAGTCTCCGAACTCTGCGAGTACGTCACCGACGTCGACACAGTCATCGCTCGGGAGGGTGTCAAAGCCGTCGGGCGGATCGCGTTGGACGGCGACCAGAACGTCGGGGGTATCGTCGACCGACTCCTTCAGTTCGTCGAGTACAACCAGGAGCACATCACCGCCGAGACCTTGGTCCAGGTGAAGGATCTGGTGAGGAAACACCCGAAGTGGATTGACCAGTGCGTGGTGGCGGTGAGCGGCATCGAGGTCGAGACCATCGTCGAGCCCGAGGCGAAGGCGGCGCTGGTGTACCTCTACGGCGAGTTCGGCGCGTTCATGCCCGAGGCGCCGTACATGCTCGAACCCTTGCTCGACGAGTTTGACGAGGAGGAGAGCGAGGAGGTGCGGCTCGAGCTCCTGGCGTCGGCGATGAAGCTCTTCTTCAAGCGGGCACCCGAGATGCGCGACATGCTCGGGAAGGCGCTCGCCGCGGGGACTAACGACGCCAACCAGGACGTCCACGACAGGGCGTTGATGTACGCCAGGATGTTGCATAGGGACCCGGAGGCGGCGTCGAGAGTCATCGCCGGGTACAAAGAGGGCGTCGCCAACTTTACAGACGGCGCGGGTTTCGCCGATAAATTCGCGACGCAAATCTTTGACGAGTTCAACTCGCTCTCCGTGCTCTACCGCAAACCCGCGTTCTTGTTCACGGACGATACGCCGGTCGCGGTGCCGCGGACGCCGGAGGTCATCGAGGTCGCGGCGGGCGGCGGCAACGGCGAGAGCGCCATGATGGGGGACAGTCTCATCGACTTTAGCGACGAGCCCGTCGCCGCGTCGTCGTCGTCCAAGAGCTCTCCCCTCGACGACTTGCTCGGAACGCCCGGCGGCGGCGGCGCTCACGGCGGCGGCGGGGGAAGCGGCCCGGGAAGCTCGCACAACCTTCTGGACCTGTTAGACGTGCCGATGGACTCGGCGACGCCGGCGAACGCGTCGACCCCGCAAACTCGGGAGTCGCTGGCGTTGCATCCGTCGCCGTCGCTGGATGCGGCTTCTTTCCAGGCGCGGTGGTCGGCGCTGCCCCCCGCGCCGGGTTGCGCAGCGGGTCCCCGCGTGCTCACCCTGGGAGCGAACGCGGCGTCGGTGCTCACGGCGCCGCCGCCGCTCATTTCGCACCTCGCGACGCGCGGGTTCGCGACGATGGCGAGCGGAGGTGCGCCCCCCGCGATCAAGTATTACTTTTACGCGCAGGCGGCGGATGGCTCGGGTTTGTTTCTGGTGGAGGCTGTGGTGAACCCGGCGGCGAGGTCGGCGCACGTGGTACTGAAGACGGACGCGGGCGCCGCGAGGGGAGCCGCCGCGGAAGAGATTTTGGCGGCGGCCATGTCGTCGTTCGCAGCGTAGAATCTAGCCAACTTGTGACTTTGAAACGACTCCGACACCCGGCGGTGTTCCTCGTGGTGTCAAGTGGCTCACAAAAAGGTCACTGGAACTCACGTGGACCTGCCGGCCACTCGATGCCCGTCTGAGTTAAACGGAGTTGTTCACACGTTACAAGGTACTATCGCGCATACAAGAGCCGTTTCTATTCGTCGAACGTCACACCGGCGTCCATGTGCGCACGACAGCCCGCCGCTCTGAGCTCGCGTATCGCAGCCGGCACGCTCGTCAGCTGATTGTCGCTGAGGAACAAGCACTCCAGCGAAGTGAGCTGCCCGATCTCTGCCGGCACGCTCGTCAGCTGATTGTCGCTGAGGGACAAGCACTCCAGCGAAGTGAGCTGCCCGATCTCTGCCGGCACGCTCGTCAGCTGATTGTCGCCGAGGTGCAACGTCTCCAGCGCCGTGAGCTGCCCGATCTCCGGCGGCAAGCTCGTCAGCTCGTTGTCGTCGAGGTACAACTTCTTCAGCGACGTGAGCAGCCAAATCTCCGCCGGCACGGTCGTCAGCTGATTGTCGCTGAGGCCCAACCGCTCAAGCGACGTGAGCTGCCCGATCTCCGCCGGAATACTCGTCAGCTGATTGTAGGAGAGGTGCAACTCCGTCAGCGACGTGAGCTGCCAGATTTCGGCCGGCAAGCTCGTCAGCTGATTGAAGCTGAGGTCCAACACCCTCAGCGACGTGAGCTGCCCGATTTCCGCCGCCAAGCTCGTCAGCTGATTGTCGTGGAGGTTCAACGTCTCCAGCGACTTGAGCTGCCCGATCTCCGCCGGCAAGCTCGTCAGCTGATTGTTGTCGAGGTACAACCTCCTCAGCGCCGTGAGCTGCCCGATCTCTGCCGGCAAGCTCGTCAGCTGATTGCCGTAGCCAGGCTCGAGCACCAGCTCAAAGTCGCCAAGGTACAATCTCTCCAGCGCCGTGAGCTGCCCGATCTCCGGCGGCAAGCTCGTCAGCTTGTTGTCGAAGATGTACAATCTCTCCAGCGACCTGAGCTGCCCGATCCCCGCCGGCAAGCTCGTCAGCTGATTGAAGCCGAGGTACAACCTCGTCAGCGCCGTGAGCTGCCCGATCTCCGCCGGCAAGCTCGTCAGCTGATTGCCGCGGAGGTCTAACCTCTCCAGCGACGTGAGCTGCCCGATCTCCGCCGGCAAGCTCGTCAGCTCGTTGTCGCTGAGGTCCAACCTCGTCAGCGACGCGAGCTGCCCGATCTCCGCCGGCACCGCTCCTGTCAGGTCAAGGTCTCTCAGCAAGAGCTGCACTACCCGGCCGTCTTCCATCGTCACCCCATGCCACTTCTCCGGCCCGACGTCCCACCATGGGTCCCAATACTCCATGAGATACGGCCACGTCTCACGTAGCACGCGCAACACGAGGACGTCGTCGCTCACGTGCCCAGGCGGATACTGCGCCCACGGAAGGTCGAGCTCGTTGTTGGCCCACTTGAGAACCTCGAAGTTCCGTCCGCAGGCGTACTCGCAGAGGCGGTCTTTCTCGTCCCCCATGAGCTCCAACGCGCGCTCCTCTCCCAGGGATCGCACGCGATCGACACCCAGGACATGAACGAGGTGGTCTGCGATATCATCGCCCGCTACCCCCTCGTAGTCGAAAGTCCGCGGCAAAGCCCCGGGCCGGGAAAAAGCCTGCCGAAACGTCGAGCTCCGCGCCAGTATCTGTCGCGTTTTGACGTGCTCGATGTGGGAAAGGACGATCGCCCGGAGATCCACGGGAAGAGCGCAAAGGCCGGCGTCCAGGTCGTCCATCTCGCGCCGATATGTACTGCAACGCGCGGCTGGGTTGTGACGACCGCGCTCCGCCGGTGGGCCGAAAAGTTTCCTCGGAAGAAGCGATGTGACGTGACGTGACGTGAAATATCCAAAGTGTCACTTGGCTTTTGCGAGAGTTCCCACAAAAAGACCGAGGGCGTTGCTTTTTTGTATTCGAGCTCGAGATCACACCTCCCGGCACCGGCCACCAGAAAGTGCCGAGAAGTTGCCGGATTCGCTCTTTTGGGCTCACACGACCCTGACGAGCCACCATCTCCCTCTAAACCCGCGCCGTACCACGCGCGCATCCCCTGTTAAAGGGGCAACGTTTCGGGACCCCTTTTAGCCAAAAGCCCGGGAAGGGGACGGAGATATTCTTTGATCCGTCCGCGGTTTAGGTACCACCCGAGATGCTGAGGTCGTCGCGCCTAGCGTCTCGGGCGCTGACCCACGCGCTTGCATGCACGTCGAAACCCACCGCCGATGCTCTCCCGATGTGGACTAATCTCCGGGCCGCCGCGGCGCCGGGTCGGATTTTCCCTGAGAGCAGGGCGCAATCCTCGTCCTCGGAGCCGCACCTTCACGGGTGGTCGCCGTACAAGGGTTTCGCGGACACCGCCAACGACGACATGGGCTTCGTCGAGGTGGACCTGAGCATGGTCCCGAGGCCCGTCGCCTCCGGTCCGGCGTCGGCGACGAGAGATCACAACGGCGACCCGACCTTCGCGTCGGTCGATTTCGGCTCGGTAAGGCACTACCGCGTGGAGGTGACCACCGCGGCGATTCGCGGCGCGGGAACCTCGGGGAGCGTCGAGGTCACCTTCATCGGCGACCAGGGCGTGTCGCCGCCCATACCGCTGGAGTACGTCGAGGGCGACTCGCCCGGGTTCGAGCGGGGCACCACGCTGCCGTTCCGGGTGACCAGCTACATGGACCCCGGTCGGCTGAGCCAGGTGCAGGTGCGGCTCATACCGGAGATGTCCCAGGTTGGCCACGGGTGGCTGCTGGAGCACGTGAGGGTGACGTGCGAGGAGACCGGTTCGGTGACGCACTTCAACAGCCGCAAGTGGTTCGGCGAGAGCGACTGCGGCGGCAAGGACGGGCCGCTCTCGCAGCTCATGGGAGAGGACGTGTGCCCCAGGCTCAGGCCCGACGGTGAGACGCGAGATAGCCTGCCGGTGGTGAACCTGTCCGTCTCCGCGGCGGGCGCCACCGTGCCGCACGTGGACAAGACCAAGGAGGGTATACGGGCGGTGATGCAGCGAGAGTGGGGCCACGGCGGCGAGGATGCCTACTTTTTCAAGGCGTCCAAAATCGACAGCCAGAGGGACGTGGTCGCCTTTGGCGTGGCTGACGGCGTGTACATGTGGCGTTGGCAGGGCATCGACGCCGGGGAGTTCAGCCGGCGTCTCATGGGCCTCGCCTCGGAGGTCTTCTCGGGTCAAACGGAGGTGTTGAGCGAGAGCGAGGAGCACCAGTTCAAAAAGGACAGGCCGGAGCACCTGCTCAAGGCGGCTTACGCCAGGGTGCTGGAGGAGGGCGTGCAGGGGAGCACGACCGCGTGCATCGCCACCATCGACCAGAGGCACGGCTTGCTTCGCAGCGCGAACGTCGGCGACAGCGGCTTCATGATATGCCGCGGCGACCCGGGTGCCCGTTTGGTGTGTCACCGGTCGCCGCACCAGGAACACGAGTTCGGTCGACCCTTTCAGCTCGGCCATCACGCCAACAGCGACTCGCCGACGGATGCGATGCTCACCGCGTTCCCGCTCGAGCCCGGGGACATCGTCGTCATGGGCTCGGACGGGCTCTGGGATAACCTGTCGGAGAGCGAGATACTCGAGGTGATCGAGTCGGTGTTTCAGGGGAGCTCGGCGAGCGCGGGGCTCGGCGCGGAGAACCAGGGCGTCATGAACAAGGCGAGCAGGGCTCTCGTCTCCGCGGCGTACACCGCGAGTATGGATAAGAGGAGGACCACGCCGTACTCGCTCGCGGCGACGGAGTGGTTCGACATGGTCTACTCCGGCGGGAAGAAGGACGACATCACGTGCGTCGTCTGCAACGTCGGTTGAGTGAACGAAGTCAATCCGCTAATAAATACCTAGTCTAACGTTTTAGTTCCAAGCGTGATCATCGACACGATCGTCACGGCGTCGTTCGTCCCCACGCGCGTCGTGTTCTTCCTGCCGCATCTTCCTCGCGGCGCGCTCAACCGCCGCCGGCCATTGAACTCGCAAACTTTTGGCGTACTCCTCGAGCCGCTCCACCTCGCGTTTGAGGTTCTCATCCGCGCGGTTCTCCTCCGCGTCCTCGGCATCCCTCGCGCGTGCCTCCCACTTGTTTGCGCGCGCCCTCTCTTGTTCCATACCCTCCCTCAACGCGGCGCATTCCGCCTGCATCTCCTCCATCACCACCGACGCCGCGTAGAGGTCGTTGCCGAGAGCCTCGTTCTCAGCCTCCACGTCCCGTACCCGGTCCTCAGCCGCATGAAGCGCCTCGACCAGGGTCTCGAGCGTATCGAGGCTCGCGCCGCTACCCGCCACGTGGTGCGCGCGCCTAGGAACGTCGCCGGGCAGCTCCGGTTCCGACGCCGGCGCGTAAGTGCCCAGCCATCTTCGCAGCTTTTCGTCCATGACCCCGTAGCTCGGATGCGTCTCCTCGTAGGTCCGAGGTGGCGATTCCGGGGGCGTCGCGGGTCTCACAGCCGGCACGTGAGGAGGTGCGGGCGGAGATGGTTTGGGCCTGGGTCGCAGCCGTGCCGCGACGGCTTCCTCTGCGAGTGCTCTCCACATCGAGAAGGCGCGTCGCTGCGAGCCTCGGCTCATTCGCAGGCGAGTCTTGTGCTCGAGAAATGACAGCAGCGCGTCGCGTGCCTGCTCCTTGGCCATCTCAGCGCCGTTTGGCGTGGCCGCCGATGCCTCCGACCCGGTCCGCGCGCGTTGGGTGGATGCATCGTGGTGCGCAAAGTCCAAGGCGCGGCGAGGTGGCGGTGACGGGTCGACTCGTTTGGCGGTCGGCACTTCCGACGATTCGAACTTGGCCGGTGACGCGGCGGCCGCGGCGAAGGATATTATGGTCTCGGCGTCTATGATGCGCGGCCGCACGCTCGTGTCCACGTCGTCGTAATCGTCCACAACGCGCCTGGGAAGGACGCCGTACGCTCTCGCGGTGTCCTCGGCTCCCGCGGCGGTCTTGACGTTCGGCTCGACGCTGCCAAACGCTCCTCCATCTGAGTAGGCGTGCCATTTCTGGCGCACCTCCGAGTCCCACCCTCCACTCGTGGACGCCGGTGACAGCTCATCTCCGACGTCGAGCGGTCCGTAAGGACTCCGCTCGACGGTTCCCGGCGCCCACTTGGGCGCCGGGTCGCGCACGTCCCTCGACGCGGGCATGGAAGTGGCGAGAATTCAAAATATTTGGCGATGCAGTCAACGAAAGTCTGGTCCACTTTATTACAGGTCCACTACGCACAGGTTGGTCTCCGCCCTCCACACCTTCTCCGGCTCGAGTGTCACCTTCTTCGAGATCGCGGCGCTCTCCACGCACACGAACTTCTTCCACGTCCCTTCCTTGTCCAGGGTCTCGTGAGGGTTCCACACCACCGTGTCCGTCCACCCGTGCGTGTTCTCCACGGACACCGCGGCGCCCGTGCCCACGTGCAACAGCGCCTCGGGCTCCGTCTCCTGGAACACACGGTCCACCAGACCCGTCCCGAAGGTCACGTCCCCGGCGCACGGCTCCGGCGCGAGGTTATTCGCGTCCACGGCCTTGTCGATGTACCTCTTGCCCTTCAGGCCGCTGACCAAACACTCCGGCGACGCCGCGTCGACGACTTCGACGTACGTGTGCACAGCCGCGGTGAAGTCGATGGGCGCCTCCGCGTCCGGCGGGTTGCGCACGCAGAACTCGACCTTGAGCTTGTCCCGCCGCAGCGTCACCTCGTACGTCGCCTCGAACCCGACGTCCCACATCTCCCGCGTGTAGTCGTTGTCCTTGAGCTTGAACATCACGGAAGGTTCCGGGTCATCGGGGTTGGGATCGGCGCTCGTGGAGCACACCACCCAGTCCACGTTTCTCGCAAAGCCGTGCTGCTGCATCGCGCCGGGGCCGAACTGGGGGAAGCAGAGGGGGATGCCGCCGGAGATGGGCTTGGACTTGTCCCACACGGCGTCGGGGCGGACGAAGAGGACCTCGTCGCCGCTCGGCTGGCACCTGGGAACGGACAGTCGCGGGGTGTGACGCGAAGGTGAGCAGATGAATAAAAACAAAGAAGATTTTACCGGATCGGACGATCCTGGGTTGGAGCGTAGGGCATTCACGGAGGATTGATGACTCACCATGACGTGACGCACGCGCCGAAGATGTACACCTCCGCGGTGCCGCCGTTCTTGTGCGTGAGCTTGCACACGGGTAGGCCGCCCTTGCCCTCCTCGAACACGACGCTGCCCGGGATGGAGAACGCCGCGTTGGCATCCTGGACGATGCGCTCGCTCAGCGCGGAGGCGCGGGGGACGACTCGTGTCGCGGCGCGCGCGCGGTTGGTAGCGACACGCTTGGGCGCGCGGAGGGTGGGCGCGAGCGCCTGGCGGGATCC
>MDSY01106029.1_pt1 | contig 11022 bp, 7 predicted proteins | sample 811131 | NCBI WGS metagenome assembly MDSY01 (sample SAMN05326643, study PRJNA326480) | marine metagenome | isolation source: seawater | place: Atlantic Ocean: South West | collected 2010
CAGGGTTAATATCATTTATATAATTATCTGCTGACTTTGGTTCTTGTGTAATTCGAATCACATACCTAAATCCAACTGTACAAAAGGCAGAATCTTTATGAGCAAATGTTTTAGAATAAATTGAATTTAAAGGTGCTCCATAATTCAAGGTTGTTTTCTCGTCGTACCAATTCCCACCCATTACCATCCTATAATTTTTATTCCATCTATTTTCTTCATTACTAGGTTCTAAATTTTGACAATTAAAATATCTTTGATAATCCTTAAAGGAGTAATCCATCCATTCAGATACATTACTACCTAAATGTTTTATTCCATTATCTAAAACATGTAGTTCAGGATAATCTTTCGAAACAAAATCAACTGGACCAGTGTGCATCATCCCATCAACACCAATTGAATATGGATTAACTTTATTCTCTTTTTTAATTTTATCCCATCTATTTGAATAAACTGAATCCTTTAGTATTAAAGAATAAAATTTCACTTTATCTACCGCATTTAAAAACACAGATGTATTTTCTTTATTTCTAGAATCAGATTTTTGTTTAGAAAAGGAGGAAATCACAGCATATTCGTATTCTACGGGATTTGGAAGTGATACTATAATTTCGAAATTTTTATTACTAAACTTCTTTCTCAATTGATTTTCCTTCCAATTTAAAAATGCTTGAACTTGCTCATAATTCAAACCTACAACCGGATAATTATAGTAAGCAGGGTGCCAATTATATAAGATCTCCATATGTTCGTTCCATGAATAAGGAAAATGCCTAAACCATGCCGAAGTATCGGGCAAAACATTTATTACTTTTCGCTCAATTGAAAAATCCTTCTTAGTCATCCAGTATTCATATTTGAACCGATTTATTTGAAAAACGTTCACAGAATCCCCCTTAAAATAAACATTAGCTACTTTATCAAAAAACTCATCAAGCAACCAAGTATAATTTGTGTCATTTATATAATCAGGAAGTTTCTTTTTCCAATTCACTTTCTGATCATATTCACCTTCCGTTATCAAATAACCATCCGGGTCATCTTCACCTAAAGACAACCTAATAATTGAATCTCTTACGTAATGTAAAAACGCTCTATATTCTCCAACCGAAACCTCTTCATTCTTAAAATAAAAAGGTTTGAAAAATTTGGAAGTATATTCAGAAGAATAGCCAAAACAAATAACTTCCCCTGTGTTTTCAAAAGTGTAGGTATTTGAATCTAGCATATAATATCTTGCTGCAGATAAATAGTTAAATAATTCAGCCAAATCACCTTCAACCGTTTGGTGAAGGTCTTGGTAGGGATTCATGAAATTAAAACCTTTAAAAGTAGGAAGTTTTTTACTTTTTGTTAAAACGTTTACTAAAGAGGAGTCAAACTTTCGTTTTTCAATTTTATATTCCTCAGAATTGGGACTTACTAACTTATATGCTGGAATTTGTTCCCATTCCAACTTTTGAGAAAGAGCAATAAACGAAATAAAAAATCCAAGCAGTAAAAGATAGAATCTAATCATTAAAAAAGGTTAATGACTTTATAAAGCCGTAAATTCAATAAGTAACAAAAAAAGGAACTTTTTAAGTTCCTTTTATAATTTTGTTATACTTCTTGGTATTCCCTGGATCGATTTTTATCAGAAGCGGAACTAGCTTTTGTTTTTGTTGATCAGAAGCATTTTTAAAAATATTCACCACCTCATCAGATTTAGCATTAAAAAACACCTGGAGTAAGTAAGAAGATGGTTTACGCTTATGAATAGCTTCCAGACCCATCAAAGCTTTAAATATAGCATACTCGCCTTGTTTCTTATTACCTTGCATGACATCCAATCCTTCACGGTGGAATTTATACATGCAATCTCTAAAAGATTTAAAAGCAGCATTATTTATATTTTCTATTAACCAATACCTATTCTGACTTCCATCAGTTGGTTTCCAACCAATCCCTCCACCATTCGAAGCAAGTGTCATAATATCGAAAGCCTTTGTAAAATACTTAGACCCCCCATCTTTTCCAAAGGAATCATAATCGATTCCTAATATAACGTATGAATAATAAGCCAATACTGATGTTAAATTGGACGTAAACTCATTTTGATTAAAATCTAAAGGCTGTTGATCAACATAAGTGAAATCAAAATCATTATCATTAACAATAAACATCGTCGATTTATAATTAGTACCATATATTGAACGACCGCTTTGAACTTGTAAAGTTCCCGAAAATGAATTTCCATTTCTAGTACTAATTGTTAAAAAAAACGAGCATTCAATTCTCTCTTCTAACTTAAACTTATCACCTGTCCATTTACGGTTATTTAAAAACTCAACAAATGATTTCTTCATGTTATCGTAAATGTAATCATCAGAACTTTGAACCTGTTGATGATTAATTACAACATTTGACAGCAACTCTTGTCCGACAGAAAAAAAAGTTGATAAGAAAAAAGAAACTATAGCTAAATACTTAATCATTAATTAAATCCTTTACTGTATTGGCAATATCTCTTGCAACATTCAATTTAGACTTCAACTCAAATTCAGTGATTTTATTGTTTGGAAAGACAAAAGTAACCTTGTTGGTATCAGATTTAAATCCCGCGCCTTTAGTATTTAAAGAATTTAAAACAATAAAGCTAACATTTTTTGAAATCACTTTTTCAGAGGCATTTTCTAATTCGTTTTGCGTTTCCATCGCAAATCCTACTAAAATTTGTTTCTCTTTTTTGTTCTCTCCTAAATGTTTCAGAATATCTGTTGTTCTTTTTAAATCAACTTTTAAAGTTCCATCTTTTTTTTTCACCTTCTCCACAGACTTATTTAAAGGTGTATAATCAGCAACTGCTGCAGCCATAACTGCAATATCCAATTCATTTTGCTCAGCAATTACAGCTTGACACATTTCTTCGGCGGAAACAACATCAATTCGACGAACTGATTTAACAGAACTTTTAATTGAAGATGGACCACACACTAAGACAACGTCAGCACCTCGATAGGCAAACTCATCGGCAATTGCGATTCCCATTTTGCCACTGGAATGATTCCCTATAAATCGAACGGGGTCAATTTCCTCATAAGTAGGTCCTGCGGTAACGACTACTTTCTTACCTAGAAAGTCCTTATTAACTGAAAAATATTCAACAACTAAATCTGAAATAACTTCAGGCTCTTCCATTCTTCCTTTACCAACCAAACCACTTGCCAACTCGCCATTGTTTGGATCAATACACTTATTACCAAAACCTTTTAGTGTCTCGATATTATTAGTAGTTGAAGGGTGAACGAACATGTCTAAATCCATCGCTGGAGCAAACCAAACAGGACATTTAGAGCTTAAATATGTAGCAATAAGTAAGTTATCACAAACACCATTTGCCATTTTAGCTATAGTATTTGCACTTGCTGGAGCAACAATCATTAAATCGGCCCATAAGCCAAGTTCAACATGGTTTGTCCACTCTCCAGAATTCTTATCTGCAAACTTTGAATAAACAGGGTTTCCAGAAACAGTAGATAGCGTAAGAGGCCCTATAAAATCAGAAGCGGAGGAGGTCATTACAACCTTCACCTCCGCTTTGTTTTTTTTCAGGGCTCTCACAAGTAGAACCGTTTTGTAAGCGGCTATACTTCCAGAAACACCTACTAATATTTTTTTACCATTAAGCATAAAAAAAGAAAAGATTAAGCTTAAGCTTCATCCTCTTCCTCAGATATATCATTATTGGGATTTTTATAATAAATCTCTTCATTCTTCCATTCTTCTTGGGCAATTAATCCTGGCTTCGGTAATTTCTCATAGAATTTTGAAATCTCGATTTGTTCTCTATTTTCGAAAATTTCCTCTAAGTTGTCAGTAGTTGATGCAAACTCTTCCAGTTTCGCGTTCAATTCCTGCTTTAATTCAGTACCAATTTGATCAGCTCTTTTTGATAAAACATTTAAAACTTCATAAATATTTTCTCCGTTAGAGAAGTCTGTAACATCTCTTGTAATTGTTGATCCAGGTGCAGTTGTTTTTTTGTAATCCATTACTCCTCTTTTGTTTGATACTTTATTAATCCTTTATTAATTCTTGACTCTAACTTAATAAGTCTCAATTTTAAATTTTCGTTTTCAACTCTTAATCTGTAAACTTTTAAAAGCTGTAAAGCTACGTCAAAACGTTCAAAACGTTCAAAACGTTTTCCTTTACTTGCATGTTTTACGGCAGCAGCAATCAGCAAATATACGACTTCTTCTTCATCTTTCTTACTTAAATCTCTACTCAGTACATTTTGAGCTCTTCCTAATGCTACTTTGTATTTCCCATTTTGGTATGGTTCCTTTATCAAAGCTACAGGAAATTCCTTTAGGTCACTCTCAACTCTTTTTAATATTTTTTTAATTTTCGAATCATAACCTGAAGGAGATTCTTTCATTTTATCTTGTATTCTAGGCCACGAAAAGATAATTGAATCAAGTTGCTTTTTCCTCATCTGTGCGTTTAAATTTAACGAAAGCTTATAATTTGATTGTAAATAAAAATACCAATCCTTACTCTTGTTTTCAATTGAACTGTCTTTCAAAAGAATATTATATTGTTTAACAGCAAAAGCATATTTCCCTTCTTTATATAATTGATAAGCAGCATTTGCTCTATAACTTTGGTAACCAAGATGGGCTGACTCAACTTCTTTAGCGATTTTGGTGTCTATGTAATTACGAACTGGAGCACTTAAATCATTGTAATACCTGATTAATGCCCTGTAATTAGAAACCTTATTTTGAGTGGATGATTTTTGACATCTTGTATGGTGAACCTTAAACAATTTAACAGCAATTATTTGCTGTTCAGAAAGCGTTTTTGCTCTTCTTAAAAGCGTTTCATAGAGGCTTTCAGCTTTATCATAATCACCTGTTTTGTGATAATAATGAGGCAACTCTTTCTTTAATCTCTCGATTTCTTCTTTACTTTTTTCTAAAATATCCCTAACTCGATTTGAATATTGACTCTCTTTATGTTTCGCTATAAAGGTCTTTGCCGTTTTAATAGCTTTAGCGTATCGCTCAATTTGTTTGGACTCAATACTTTTCTTAGCCAATTTAAATTTAGATTCAGCTAACAAATATTTTACTTCCTCAGAGTATTCTGTATCAGGAAACTTAGCTAGAAGGTTATCAAAGAAAACGGAAGAAGATTTATACTCCTCCATTTTATAAAATAATTTGGCTTGCTTATACATTTTTAGTTCAAGCTTCTTTGTTAAATCATCCACTTTTTTATTAACCTCATCTTTACGTTTACTATTTGGATACTTATCTAGGAACAACTGAAATGACTCAATAGCTCTTAATGTATAATCTTGATCTAAAAATGAGGGAGGTGATTTTTTATAATTTGCCATCCCAATATAAAACTGAGACTCCTCCGAATAGTTACCACGTGGAAATTTCTGAATTAAACGCTCAAACTCATACGCTGCTAGTCCAAAATCGCCTAAGTTGTAATCGCAAAGTGCGTAATAAAAAAACATTTTCTCAATGTCCTCTCCACTCTTTTTATCTTGTATGAGTGCTTTGAATAAATCAGACGCTTTATAAAAATCACCTTTTTCGTATAGTTCAAAAGCAAGCTTTTCCTTCTTTTCTACATCTCTACTCTTCAATGTATCTTCATAAGTAGACTTACAAGAGAAAAAAAACAAAACAGTTATTACGACTAAACAATTACGCATTAAGCAAAAGTATATCTATTCAACGGAACTACCAACCTAAAAACAGTATCCTTTTGAGGTTAATAAACCTAATAAGTTGACTAAACGGATTGAATTAAAACTTATTTTGATTGGCCCACTATTTTTTATTTAATAAAAATTCAACAGTTTTATAAATTGCTTTTTTTGTAAAGTCTGGTAAGGTGTTTTTTAACCAAGGATGTTTCCCCCCAAAAACATGATTTCCACCCTCTATAAAAAACAATTCCGATTGAGGACTCCATGAATTTAATTCTCTAGCATTATCCATTGATACAGCTCCATCATTTGTTCCGTGAACAATTAAGTATGGTTTGTTCATCTTAAGGCAGGAATCTTTGATTGAAAGGATACTAGAATTTTTTATTAACACCTCAACAAATTGATATTTCATGGGCATATTTTGCTTCGTTCTTCCATTAACAATATACCTAACACCGTTTTCTTTCCAAGAAAACAAATCATTATCCGAAGGTAACCTTGATATGCAATCACTTATACCAGCCCAACTTACAACTTTTGAAACATCTTTATTTTGGGACCCGGAAATTGTAACCATTCCACCACCTCTACTGTGGCCTAACAAGAATATTTCACCATTCCATGAATTTAGTTCGATGCCTCCATTTTTACATAACGAGATAATGTAATTAATGTCTTCCACTTCCTTTAAGTAATTGTTTTGAGAAAATGCTTCTAAATCGGGGAAATCAATAACATCCTTTGATGTACCTCCATTAAATGAAAAATTAAATTTGAGTACAATTAAATTAAATTCAGCCAATTCATTTGAAATTAAATTAAAATGACCCCAATCTTTAAAACCTTTAAAACCATGACAAAAAATCAATAAAGGCTTTAAAACGTTATCATTCTTATACCTTATGTCATAAACTGAATCTCTTCCATGACATGATTTATATACAACATCACCACTATAATTCATTCCAAAAAATTTTTTTTGGTTTATCACCTTCAATAAAAATAATGAACACACCAGTTTTTAAACCTCTTAAAGTTATTTTCTCACCTCTTCCTTTTCTAACAATCTGACCAATGGAGTTTAAAATCAAAAAAGACTTTTCTCCGCATGTATTTTTCCAACCATTAATATTAGGAACTAAACAATTAGGTTTAAATTCACTAATATTATTGTGAAAATCAATTGAAAATTCATCAATAGAAAAATCAACTAAATCCCAAGGATTTAAATCATCTGTTACTTTAACTATGAATTTAAATGGGTTCGAAGGGTCAATTATATCACTCACATTAAAAGAACTCTTTTTCCATTTTAGTTGTTCATTATCCTTAGTGAAATTCTGGTTATAGATGGTGTCTGAATTTTGAATAACACCTATTTTCACTGTATCTAAGGAATTTTCTGATAAAGCAAGCCAGTAAGAAAATGATATAGTTGCATCAACATCAGGTGATACAACTTCAACTTCATTTGAAACCAAATAATTTGTCCAATTAACAGTTGTTGAACTTGCTGAAAAGTTTTCATTAATCCCAGTACAAAAGGCCCAATTGTCGCAATCAGCTAATGTCGCATCTTCTGAAGGGTCTTGCTGAATTCCTGAACTACCAAAAGAAGCTTTCGGCTGCACTCTTTGCCAAATAGGATCATCTTTTACACTATAAACCTTCCAATCTTGGTTTGCCGAAAAGTCATCATAATATCCACTAATTAAATTTACACGAACTGTATCTCTTAACGAGTCGATTACATAATCTAAACACTCATTTACATAACCCCATTTACCAACATTTAACCTGTAAGTTCCTTGAGGAGCTTGTAAAGCAACAGTAGAAGAATCAAAAATCAATTCTTCTTCATAATCGTCACCATAAATACTTACCGATGCTCCTTCGGGTGTCTCAAAATTTTGCAGCGATAATTGAACTATTAAGTCCCCTATTGGAAGTTTCTCCAATTTCATATCATATAAAGTAATCTGATTTTCAACAACATCGACAATGATTGTTTTAGTTTTATATCCAGACAATGAAAAAACAACAGTAATTGTTCCTGTTCCTATTTCACCAACTTTATATTCGCCGTCAAAGTAAGTTTTATCTGATTTACCACCTACTACTTGAACTTTAACAGCGTTTAATGGAAATCCAGTTTCTTTATCTGAAACAACACCTTCAAGGTAACCTGCATTTTTATGCTCATAACCCAAAATATAAAGTCCATTTTCAATATCGGAAACTAAAATATTACCACTTTTTAAAAATGGGTAAACACCCCAGTTACCCGACGAACCAGGACCACTTCCTTGTTTGTAAGTATCAAACCTATCTACTTCTAAAACATTTTCAGGGTTAGAAACATCAAGAGCAATAACTCCGTCAGTGTAGTAGGAAACAAAAGCTATTGAATCTTTAATAATTACATTATGTGGCATTTCATCTCCTAACTCTCTGGATTTATAACGCTCAATTTTCTCAGGATCGGTTTTATCGGAAATATCATAAACTCCAATTTCACCACCATTGACCTCGTCTGTAGTAAAAAGGTGATTTCCATTATCAGATATCCATGTATTGTGCGTTTGAAGATCCTTTGTTGGATGTGAAGAAATAAAATTTATTGAATTTGGATTTGAAACATCTAAAATCTTAAAATAACCATCAGATATCATTGCCGAATAAGCTGTATCGTTTTCAACATAAATATCATGAATATAATTTTGATCATAAAACCCAATTTCTTTAGGATTCCAAGGGTCTTCAGTTAAATCATAAATAATCATACCTCCTCTGTCAGTTCCTACAACATAAGCCCTTCCTTTTTCATCAATAAATATGTTATGAGCCGTTTCAAACTCTTTACCTACCCCCCCCTGAAATTCTTTATTAGGAATAGTATAACTATAGGGTAATACCGATAGGTTGTATATTCTCATTCCATTTCTATTTTCATTTGTTACATAAGCGTGATCACCAAAAACTTTAACATCTCGCCAAACTGTCTCAGGACCATAGCTTCTAAATAACTCAACCGGATTATTTGGATTACTCACTTCAACGATACTAATTCCGTTATATAAACCAACAATTGCATATTCGTTACCTAATTCATCCTCATAACCCCAAACATCATTAAGAGAAACATCGTATTGAAACCTTGATAAACTATCAAACTGAGCAACCAATTTAACTTGAAACAAAAAAAGAATAAAAAACAAAAACAGTATTCTCATGTATGTAAAATCGAAAAATTTAATCATATATCAAAGCCGATTTATTACTTTTGGAGAGATAATTTAAAATAATGTCTACCTATTCATACTTTGAGCTTCAAAAGGATAATCTTTTATCATCACCCGAATTTAACATTAATAAAAAAGGAGATTTATTATTTCATGAGATTGATTTAAATAAATTGGTTGAAAACTATGGTAGCCCTCTAAAAATAACATTTAAGCCTATAATTTCAAACCAAATTAACAAAGCCAAACGAATGTTTAAGTCTGCGATGGATGACTTAAATTACAAAGGAAGTTATACTTATTGTTATTGTACAAAAAGTTCACATTATGCCTTTGTTTTAGATGAAGTTTTAAAAAATGACGTTCATATCGAAACTTCTTCAGCTTATGATTTACCCATAATTGAAAAACTAAATGAACTAGGTAAATTAAAAAAAGATATCATCATAGTTTGTAATGGGTTTAAAAGACCAGAATACACTAGCAATATTATTAAACTAATAAACAAAGGCTATAAAAATCTTATTCCTATATTGGATAATGTAGATGAATTTGAAGAATATAATAAACACATTTTAAAGGAATTTAATGTCGGTATAAGAATAGCTACTGAAGAAGTTCCGAATTTTAATTTTTATACTAGTAGATTAGGTATAGGTCCAAAAAAAATATTCAAATATTACACTGAACAATTGGCAAAACACCCAAAAGCCAGGCTTACAATGCTTCATTTCTTTATTAATACAGGAATTAAAGACGATGTGTATTATTGGAACGAGTTAGCCAAGTGTCTAAAGGTTTATGCACAATTAAAGAAAGTTTGTCCCACATTAAATAGCTTAAATATTGGAGGAGGTTTGCCTTTTAAGAACACTCTTGAATTCGACTATAATTTTAAGGGATTTATACATTCGATATTAAAAGAAGTTAAAGATACTTGTGAGGAATATGGTATTGAGGAACCTAATATATTTACCGAATTCGGAACTTATACAGTTGCTGAGGCAAGTGCAAATATTTACTCTGTTTTAAATGAAAAAAAACAAAATGACAGAGAGTCTTGGTACATGATTAACAATTCATTTATGACGACGCTTCCTGATACCTGGGGAATTAACCAACGATTTATAATTCTTCCCATAAATAAGTGGCATAACAATTATAAAAATGCATTCTTAGGTGGTCTTACTTGTGATAGCATGGATTTTTATAATGCTGAGATGCACAATAACAAACTATTTATGCCTGCTCTTGACAACGAATCACCCCTGCATATAGCAGCTTTTAATACTGGCGCTTACCAAGATGCATTATCCGGAAACGGAGGAATAAAACACTGTTTAATTCCTTCTCCCAAACACGTTATTATAGACTTAAATAAACAAGGTGATTTAACTTCAGAAGTTTTTTCACAAGAACAATCTCCCGAAGAAATGCTTAATATTCTGGGTTATTAAATCAGAAAAGTCGCTTTAAGTGACTTTCTAAATCCCTAAGATTTTATAATTAAAAGTTTAGAGAAGCCGCTCCTATAATTCCGGCTTCATTTTTTAGAGAGGCTTTTTGAATCACTAAATTTTCAGTATAATAGTTCCCCAGATATTTGTTAATTTCTTCCATCATAGGATCTTCCATGTATTTGAAAGTTTTGGAAACTCCTCCTCCTAAAAGAATTGTACTAATATCTAAAACTCTAATGGCAGAAACAAGATTTCTCCCGAGCCACTTTCCAAAGTGCTCATAAACCTTTCTCGCTAATTTATCTTTTTGCTTTAATGCTAGCTCAATATCTTTAGCATTTAATATTTTTTTATCTATACTAGCTAATAGTGAATCTTTGTACTTATCTTTTTCTAATTTCTGAAGTACAAAAGAAACCATGGCTCTTTTAGAAATATAATCTTCATAAACAGAATTTTCATCGGCTAACATATGACCTACTTCAACACCATTGCCGTTTCCTCCAATAAAAAGTTCGCCATCTATCACGGCTGCACCGCCAATTCCTGTTCCTAATGTTAACATTAAAAATGTATTTGGTAAATCATGCTCAGAAAAATA
>MDSY01145953.1_pt1 | contig 11022 bp, 7 predicted proteins | sample 811131 | NCBI WGS metagenome assembly MDSY01 (sample SAMN05326643, study PRJNA326480) | marine metagenome | isolation source: seawater | place: Atlantic Ocean: South West | collected 2010
TAATAAAAATTTAAACTATTTCTTTAAGAAGTTTAGTTATAAAATTTGAACGCTTTTTTAAGTCTTCAATTGAGACTATAGACTTAATTTTTTTGGGGCCATTCATTTTAATTGCTTTATTTGACTGAATAAGTTCTATTAATTTTATCGGATCAATATCTGCATCAGCTTTAAAGGTTATCTCTATAGATGACTTACCTGCATCTATTTTTTCAATATCATATTTATCAATATCGAGTCGTAATTGATGAACAATAATTAAATTTTGTGTTTGCTCTGGCATAACTCCAAATCTGTCAACAAGCTCCTCTTTCATTAATTTCAGCTCTTCATTATCCTTACAACTTGATAGTCTTTTATAGATAATAAGTCTCTCATTGGCATTCCTGCAGTAAGATTCAGTTAAAATAGCTGGTGCATGAAGATTAATTTCTTTTGTTGTCGATATGGGGCTATCTACATCTAAAGTTTTACCAGATTTAATGACTTTTACCGCTTGATTTAACATATCGATATATAAATTAAAGCCTATTTCATGAATCTCTCCACTTTGATTGCTTCCTAGAAGCTCTCCAGCTCCTCTTATCTCCAAATCATGAATAGCTAAATAGTAACCAGCTCCTAAATCCTCAAGCATTTGTATTGCCTCTAATCGTTTTTTGGCTTGAGATGTAATTTTTCTGTCACGGTCTAATAGTAAGTATGCGTAAGCTTGGTGGTGAGATCTACCAACCCTCCCTCTCAATTGGTGAAGTTGCCCTAAACCAAATTTATCTGCTCGATTCATAATTATTGTATTTGCTGTCGGAATATCGATTCCATTCTCAATAATAGTTGAGCATAATAAAATGTTAATGCGCTGTTGGTGAAAGTCTTGCATAACTTGCTCTAACTCTTTCTCTCTTAGCTGCCCATGAGCAATTCCAATTTTAGATTCTGGTACTAATTTTGATAATTTTTCATGCATTGAATTAATTGTATTCACATCATTGTAAAGAAAATAGACTTGACCTCCCCTATTAAACTCTCTCAATATCGCTTCACGAATAATCCCTTCACTATATTCACTAACAAAAGTCTTAATTGATAAGCGCTTTTGTGGTGGAGTAGCAATAATTGAAAATTCTCTTAAGCCTTCCATTGCCATAGATAAAGTTCTTGGAATTGGTGTTGCTGTCAAAGTTAATACATCAACATTAAGCCTTAGAGATTTTAAATTTTCTTTTTGCCTAACTCCGAAGCGATGTTCTTCATCTATAACAACTAAACCTAAGTCCTTAAACCTTATATCATTTTGCAGAAGCCTGTGTGTACCGATAATAATATCAACCTTACCTTCTTCTAAGTTAGCCAAAGTAGCATTTTGTTGTTTTTTTGACTTAAACCTTGAGACTTCTTCAATTTTAATAGGCCACTTAGCAAATCTATCCAAAAAATTATTATAATGTTGCTCGGCTAGAAGTGTGGTTGGGACAAGAACTGCTACTTGCTTATTATTCATTACAGATATGAATGCCGCCCTAAGAGCGACTTCAGTCTTACCAAATCCAACATCTCCACAAACCAACCTATCCATAGGTCTTTGAGATTCCATGTCTTTTATAACGCTTTCTATAGCCTGTAATTGATCTGGTGTTTCTTCAAACGGGAAGCCCTCAACAAAAGATTCGTAGTCATCTAATGAAATCTTTGAAACAAATCCTTTTTTTAAAGATCTCTTTGAATAAAGATTTAGAAGTTCTGCGGCTGTATCATGAATCTGTAGCAAAGCTTTTCTCTTAGATTTTTCCCATGCTCCAGAACCCAACCTATTTGTAGGAGCAGACTCAATTGGCCCGCCCGAGTATCTTGAGATTAAATGTAACTGTGAAACAGGTATATACAATTTATGCTCTTCTGCGTAATGCAGAAGTAAAAATTCTGTTTCCCCGTCGCCTAGATCAATGTTAATCAAACCATGATAGCGTCCAACACCATGCTGTTCATGAACAACGGGGTCACCTAAAGTTAATTCGGAGAGATCTTTTAAAATACCCTCTGCATTGAAATTTTTGTTTTTAGATATTTTTTTTGATTGCCTAATGTAATTAGGGAAAATTTCATTTTCAGTAATCAAAATAGATGATTTAGATATAAAGCCATCATGAAATGGGCTAACAGTTAATGAAACAGACGAACTTGAAGATTGAAAATTTTCCCAACTATCCACTAAATCAAAATTTATACCTGATTCAACTAATAGTTCAGATAAGGACTCTCTTCTCCCAAGACTTTCCGAACAAATTAGTATCTTGCAGTAATTTTTATTACCTATAAAATCCTTTAATCTCCTCAATGGCAAGTCATCAGATCGATCAATTCCAATATTTAAAGGCTTATTAAGGGACAATTTATTTTTTTGATTTAAATTTTCATAATTACTTATAGACTTAAAAAAAACGTCTCTCTTCATTAGAAGTTTATCAGGGCTGACTATAGGTCTTTCGAGATCATGGGCATACAATTTAAAACGCTTAGATGCCTCTTCCCAATAATCATTTGATGTCCGCTCCAAACCATCCATCTTAAAAACTAGGTCATCAGCTTCAAGGTAGTCAAATATAGTGTTTGTTGAGGTAAAAAATAATGGTAAATACCATTCCATCCCAGAAAAAGGTATGCCGTTACTAATATTTTTATATATTTTTGATTTTGATAAATCTCCTTCAAAACTTTCACGAAAATTTTCTCTAAAAATTTTTATACTTTCTTCGTCTAAGGGACATTCTTTCGCAGGTAATAACTTGATTTCGTTAGTTGGATACAAGCTTCTTTGAGAATCTACATCGAAAGTCTTAATTAAATCAATCTCATCATCAAAAAAATCAATCCTATAAGGAACTTTTGATCCCATCGGATATATATCTATAAGTCCGCCTCTAACAGCATACTCGCCAGCATTCAAAACTTTTTCTACATTTATATAACCGTTCTCCACAAGTCGGCTTTTAAAACTATCAGTGTCTACTTTCTGCCCTTTTTTAAAAGTAAAACTAAACCTCTCAATATATTTTCTAGGTGGAATAAAGTGTAAAGAAGTTGTTATGGGTATTAAATTTATATCAAATTCTTTTTGTGTCATCCGATGAAGCGTTAAAAGCCTTTCAGAAATTAAATCTGGGTGAGGAGAAATCTCATCATAAGGGAGTGTTTCCCAATCTGGCAACAAATTTATATTGAGGTTTGGATGAAGCCATGACATTTCATCCTTCAACTTATTTGCTTCAAATACCGAAGGCGTAAATACATTTAAGGATTTACCAATTTTTTTTAAATGATCAATAAAATACTCACTTAAACTAATGCTAAGTGGCATACTAGAATCAAGAAAATTTGATTTTGATGAAATATTATTTACTAATGGTGTCGTCATGCATTACTATCTTTATTAAAGTCGCGATATTATAAACAATTATTAATGACATAACGGATATATGACATGAATGATAAAGAATTAGTTGCACAAGAAGCATTAGATTACGTAAAAAATAATACAATAATTGGACTGGGTACAGGTTCAACAGCAAATTATTTTATTGTAGGATTAGCAAAAAAAATCAAAGAAGAAAATTTTGATATAAAAGTAGTTGCTAGCTCAACAATTAGTGGTATCAATGCAGCTAATGCAGGATTAAATTGTGTTTCTCTAGATCAAATTGAATCAATTGATTTATATGTTGATGGTGCTGACGAAATTGTAATTGATAATGATAATAGAATACAAGTTCTTAAAGGTCGAGGATATGATTTAATAAGAGAAAAATTATTAGCGAGTTCCAGTAAAGAATGCGTAATTATTGGTGATAATTCAAAAATGGTAGATAAGATTGGTACTAATTTTCCAATTCCAGTTGAAGTCTCTCCTATTGCATGGAAAATAACAAAAAACATTATTGAGAAATTTACAACTGAATGTAATTTAAGGAAAAATACTGCTGATGATGGTTTTGCTATTTCATCTTACGGCAATTTAGTTCTTGATTGTAAATTCAAAGATAGGGATAAAAGTATCTATAGTTTATCAGCATGGTTATCACAGGTTCCGGGCGTCCTTGAACATGGTATTTTTTTAGATGCTGTCCATCATATTATAATAGCTACTAATGGTAATACAAAGATAATGTCTGATGGAGCTATGATTTATTAATAGTTAAAACTTTTTTTCCGTCCATGTATGGAACTAATGCTTTTGGAATGTTGATGTCGCCATTTTCTTGTTGGTAATTTTCTAAGATAGCCACTAAAGTCCTACCAACCGCTAATCCTGACCCATTTAATGTATGTAAAAATTTATTCTTGCCATCAGCATCTTTATATCTTGCTTTTAATCTTCTTGCTTGAAAGTCTTCACAATTAGATATAGAAGATATCTCTCTATACGTATTCTGTGAAGGAAGCCAAACTTCGATATCAAATGTTTTAGCAGCTCCAAAACCCATATCACCCTTACACAAACAAACTACTCTATATGGCAACTCTAACTTTTGGAGAATATTTTCAGCGTGAATCACCATTTCATCTAATATCTTATAGCTTAAATCAGGATGACTTATTTGAACCATTTCGACCTTATCAAATTGATGCTGACGAATCATGCCTCTTGTATCTTTGCCATATGAGCCAGCTTCAGATCTAAAGCATGGCGTATGCGCTGTGAACTTTAACGGCAAGTCATTTACATTAACTATAGTATCTCGTACAAAATTTGTTAGAGGGACCTCGCCTGTTGGAATAAGGTAAAGAAAGTCATCATCCCCCCTGCTTGTTTTAAATAAATCTTCAGAGAACTTAGGCAATTGGCCTGTTCCAATTAATGACTCTTGGTTAACCAAGTATGGGGTATAGCACTCTTCATAGCCGTGCTCTTGGGTTTGAACATCCAACATCATCTGCCCTATTGCTCGGTGAAGTCTTGCAATATTTCCTTTCATAGAGACAAATCTAGCTCCTGATAGCTTGCTTCCCATTTCAAAATCTAAACCATGATTTACACCAATATCTACATGGTCTTTAATATTAAAGTCAAAATTTAGAGGCTCGCCATGTTCCTTTACGACTTTATTTTCTTTCTCCGTCATTCCATTTGGCACTGAATCATGAGGTATATTTGGAATATCAAGTAAAAAATTTAATAAAGAATTCTGAATTTTACTTAAATTTACTTCTAGAGATTTTAATTTCTCCGACAAAGAGTTAACCCTATCCATTATATCTTTAACATCTTCACCCCTTCCTTTTAAAATACCAATCTCTTTTGAAAGTTGATTTCTTTTGCCTTGAAGTTCTTCCGTCTCTGTTTGAATAGCTTTTCTCTTATTTTCAAAATCTTGATACGATTTTACATTTAACGAATACCCTCTAGATTCAAGATTTTTGGAGGTATCTTCAATATTCTCTCTTAATAAATTTACATTAATCATAATTAATCCTGATTTTTATTCTTGTATCGGTCATCGAGTGTCTTTAAATAGTCTAACTTTTCTTTAATTTTCTTTTCTAAGCCACGGTCTGTTGGCTTATAAAATTCTACAGGGTCTAACTCGTCAGGGAAATACTTTTCTCCAGCAGCATATGCATTTATTTCATTATGAGCATATCTATAGTCTTTACCATAATCTAAATTTTCCATTAATTTTGTTGGTGCATTTTTAAGATGAATTGGAACATCAAAATGACCCTGATCTTTAATAAATGATTTTGTTTGATTATAAGCCATATAAGAAGCATTACTTTTCGGAGCAATCGAAAGATAAATAACTGCATTAGATAAAGCCAACTCTCCTTCAGGAAAACCTAGTCTTTCATAAATTTGATAGGCCTCAAGAGCCACTGTTTGTGCTTTTGGGTCAGCTAGGCCAATATCTTCAATCGCTATCCTTATAATTCTTCTTGCAAGATAAAGTGGGTCAGCTCCCCCATCTAACATTTTTAAAAGCCAATAAATTGATGCATTTGGATCTGAGCCCCTTACAGATTTATGAAGTGCTGAGATTTGATCGTAGAATTGATCACCTCCTTTATCAAACCTTCGTGATTTGTCTGATAATATCTTATTCACGAACTTTTCATCAACTTCAGACTTATCTGCATCCAAGAAACTATTAATTATAATTTCCATAAGGTTAATAAGTCTTCGACCATCTCCACTAGAAAATCCTAAAATTATTTCTTTAGCTTTATTGCTAAAATTCATACTTTTTTTACCTACTAAAGTTTTCTCAAAGATTAGCTCTAACTCAGACTCAGTTAATGATTTTAAAACATATACCTGACATCGACTTAGTAAAGCTGAATTAACTTCAAAAGATGGATTTTCAGTTGTTGCGCCAATAAAAGAAAATAAGCCAGACTCAATATGAGGTAAGAAAGCATCCTGCTGACTTTTATTAAATCGATGTACTTCATCAACAAATAAAATAGTGTTTTTATCATGCTGCTCTCTTGCAAATTCAGCTTTTTCAATTGATTCTCTTATTTCTTTTACTCCTGATAAAACGGCTGATAAAGAAATGAATTGGGCATCATTGGTGTTAGCAATAACTCTAGCAATAGTTGTTTTACCAACTCCTGGTGGCCCCCAAAGAATCATTGAAGGAAGATTTCCAGATTCTATTGCAACCCTCAAAGATTGACCTTTTTCTAAAAGATGAGTCTGACCAATAATGTCTTCCATTTTTTTAGGTCTTAGTAATTCAGAGAGGGGAATATTTTTTTCACTATTCATTTAGTTTTTAATTACATCTATACCCTCAGGAAAATTAAATAAAAATACTGCATCATTGATGGCTTCGTTTTGAATAATATTCTTAAAAGTAATATCAGTTATATGATCAAAATTATCCAGAATCTTCATTCTATTAAGTTTTGTTTCGTCGTAATGAATTAAAACTTCCTTAAAAGTTGACGTACTTTTATTTTTTGGAAGAGATTTATACCAAAGCAAATTATTTTTATCGTAAAATTTTTCTGTATTAAATAAACTTTTTACATTATCTGACACAATAAGCATTGCTGGACTTGAATTTCCTAGACGATCTAATCTGGTTACAATGACTTGCTTTAAATCAGGATCATAAAGATATAAAAACTCACCATCGCTAATTATTTGATTTTTAAAGGGTGATGTATATATCCATTTAAAAAAATTTGGTTTTTTAAAAAGAACATGGCCCTTAACAGCTTGAATTATATTTCCACTTTGATCGACCACATTTTGTGAAAATTGACCCCTAAATGATTTAGTAACTTTTAATATTTTATCTAAATCAACCTCACTCGCGTGCGCATAAAAAGAAAATAATAATATTACAAGTATTCTAATCGCCATTGCTTGAGGAAATAATTTCCCGATTACCATTGCTTTGCATGGCAGACACCAGGCCAGCTTTTTCCATGTCTTCTATTATTCTTGCCGCCCTATTGTAACCAATTCTAAGTGTTCTTTGCACATATGAAATAGAGGCTTTTTTTGAACTCAAAACAATTTCAACGGCTTCGTCGTATAATGGGTCTTTCTCTCCAACAGACGCATTATCGAAAGACTCATTGGGATCACCATGAATAGGGTTTAATATTTCATCAATGTAACTTGGCTCTCCCTTTGCCTTTAAAAACTCGACAACCTTATGTACCTCTTGATCGGATACAAAGGCACCATGAATTCTATTGGGGTAGCTTGTCCCTGGTGGCATATACAACATATCACCTTTTCCTAATAACGTTTCAGCGCCCATTTGATCTAATATTGTTCTTGAGTCAATTTTACTTGAAACCTGAAATGCAACTCTTGCTGGAATATTTGCTTTTATTAATCCTGTAATAACATCAACTGAAGGTCTTTGGGTGGCTAAAACAAGATGGATACCTGAAGCCCTAGCCTTTTGAGCAAGTCTAGCAATTAACTCTTCTATCTTTTTACCCATTACCATCATTAAATCTGCTAATTCATCAATAACAATTACTATCTGAGGTAATTCATCGATAATCTCCGGGCTTTCTGGATTTAATGAAAATGGGTTAGTTAGTGGAGTACCTTTTTCACTAGCTTCTTTTACCTTATGATTGAAGCCAGCTAAATTTCTTACCCCAAAAGCTGATAGTAGTTTATACCGACGCTCCATTTCTGCAACACTCCAGTTTAATGCATGTCCAGCTTGACTCATATCAGTAACAACAGGTGTAAGTAAATGAGGTATGCCTTCATAAACAGATAACTCAAGCATTTTAGGATCAATTAAAATCATTTTAACTTGCTCTGGAGTAGCTTTATAAAGAAGACTAAGTACTAAAGCATTTATAGCTACTGACTTTCCTGACCCAGTTGTTCCTGCAATTAATAAGTGCGGCATTTTAAAAATATCAGCTACAGCTGGTTTACCAGAGATATCTTTTCCTAATGCAACAGTCAGAAGAGCCGCGGTATCGCCAAAAATACTCGAACTAAGTATTTCAGATAAATAAACAACTTGTCTATTCGGGTTAGGAATCTCCAAACCCATACATGTTTTTCCAGGTATTGTTTCTACAACTCTAACACTACCTACTGACAGTGCTCGAGCTAAATCTTTTGATAAATTACTTACCTGACTGCCTTTCACACCAGCTGCAGGTTCAATTTCATATCTCGTAATAACTGGTCCTGGTTGAGCAGAAATTACTTTTGCTTGAACACCAAAATCTAATAATTTTTTTTCTATAAGTCTTGATATGAATTCGATAGTTTCTGGTGTCTGAGAGGTAATTTGCTCAGGTGGTTCATCAAGTAAATGTAAGGGGGGTAGAATTGAATCGCCAAATAGATTCTTTTGTACTTCTTTTTTGGCTCTTTTACTTTCCTTTATTTCAGATTTTGTTTCCAAAATAGTTACTGGAATACTTCTTGATTCCAACTTCTTTCTCTCTTTCTCAACAACACTATCTCTTTCTGCTTCAATCCTTTTACCTTCTCTTCGATCCTGCCAATCTACAATTTTATCTGACATAAACTTAGTAAGATTAAATAAAAAATTTCCTATCAATTCAGAGATATGAATCCAAGACCAGCCGGTAAACAAACTAAAGCCTATTGCTAAAGAAAAAACTAAAAAAACTAATGTGCCAATATAACCTAAAGGTGCAGAGAGCATTTCATTTACCAAATTACCTACCATGCCTCCTTGGCCAGATGGAAGTGAAATCGAGGTTAAGTCAACAATATAACCGGCTTCAAAAGTAGCTGAAGAAAATAATAGTAAAATAAAACCTGCATAGTGAACAATTAAACGATGTTTTGTTTCATATTTTTCATTTTCAATTCTTGGGTAAATAAGGGAAATACTATAAATACTTAAAAAAACTAACCACCACGAAGAAATGCCAAAAGCAGATAACGCAAAGCCAGAAAAATGAGCGCCTAGAAGTCCCCCTAGATTTTTAAGGCCATTTTGAGGGACCGTACTATGCATCCATGATGGATCAATTGATGAGTAGCTTACAAGCGCTAATGTAATATAAAGACCAATAAATAGAAGTATGAGCCAAGTTGCTTCTCTTAAAATTCTACTGGCTAACCTCTTGGATAAATCCTGGGAGGCTATTATTTTTCTACTAGTTATTTTTGATTTTTTTCTTAAAAACAATTAAAGAATACTCGTGAAATTTTAATTAAATTATATCAGGATGTTGAGTAAAATTCTTTGCTTAAAGATTTAATTATAAAGATAATTTATTACATTGATAAATTATTTTTATTTGATTAGAAACTCGAGGTAAACTAAAATCTTATTTTATAAATTTTTTTAATAGGTATTCTTAATTATGTCTCAACATCATCCTCTAATTATCCTTGGTTCTGGACCTGCTGGTTATTCTGCTGCAATATATGCAGCTAGAGCTAATCTTAATCCGGTTTTAATAACAGGTATGGCTCAAGGTGGGCAGTTAATGACAACAACTGATGTTGATAATTGGCCTGCAGACTCTGATGGTGTTTTAGGGCCTGAATTGATGGCTAGATTTGAAAAACATGCACTTAGATTTAATACCAAAATCATTTTTGATCACATAGACTCATGCCAGCTTAATAAGCAACCAATAATACTTAACGGAGATAATGATAAGTATACATGTGACTCATTGATCATTTCTACAGGAGCATCTGCAATGTATCTTGGGCTAGAGAGTGAAAGTAAGTATCTAGGAAAAGGTGTTTCAGCCTGCGCTACTTGTGATGGTTTTTTTTACAAAGAACAGGAGGTTGCAGTTATTGGTGGAGGGAATACAGCAATTGAAGAGGCGCTTTATCTTTCCAATATAGCAAGTAAAGTTACTTTAATTCATAGACGTGATAAATTTAGAGCTGAAGCAATTCTAATGGATAAGATTCATGAAAGAGTTAAGGAAGGTAAAATTGTATTAGAAACCTTTCAAACACTTCATGAAGTAGTTGGAGATGATTCTGGTGTTAATGGAATAATAATTAAAGATGTTAATAATCATAAATTAAAGGAAATACAGCTTAAAGGAGTCTTTGTAGCAATTGGTCATAAACCCAACACAGAGATTTTTGAAGGTCAACTTGATATGGAAAATGGATATATTTTGACTGAATGCGGAAGAAATGGTAATTTTACAGCGACCAATGTTCCGGGTGTATTTGCTGCTGGTGATGTTCAGGATCATATTTATAGGCAAGCAATAACTAGTGCAGGAACTGGCTGTATGGCGGCTCTTGATGCTGAGCGCTTTTTATCTGAAAATGAATGATGATGCAGATATATTTAAGGAAGCCGTAAAAGATGTTAAGCCACTTAAAATAAAATCCTTAAAAGCTGAGGTTCAATCAAAAAAACCTAAACCTAAACCAATTGCTCACAAATTAATTGAAGATGAAGGAAAAGTTTTAAGTGACTCGTTGAGTGATGAGTTTTTTGACAGTATTGAATCAGGGGAAGCACTCAATTATCTTAAAAAGAATCATTCTCCAGACATACTAAGGAGATTAAA
>MDSY01124787.1_pt1 | contig 11021 bp, 5 predicted proteins | sample 811131 | NCBI WGS metagenome assembly MDSY01 (sample SAMN05326643, study PRJNA326480) | marine metagenome | isolation source: seawater | place: Atlantic Ocean: South West | collected 2010
ACCTCTTGGAACACCCACTTCGCTGTGTTCGACATCACAGCATTCTTCGAAGGTAACGAGACACACGAGCCTATGGCTGATGAAGGCACATGGTACGAAGTTTATGCGGATGTTTATGACTCATACGACAACTACCTCGGCTTCGATTACGTGATGATTTGTATGCTGAACGGCAGTGTTTGCGAATCCGAAGATCAATTCGACTGGGAAGAAGAATTGTTTGCAGAGATTGACTCAAATGGTGACGGTGCAATCAACGGTTCCGAACTCATTGACTATGACAACTCACTTCGTGCTGATGACAACATGTCTGCTATGGACGAAGATGAAGAAAATGAACTCCTTGCTGATATGGCAAACTACGACCTCGGATGGGAAAGCATGGACGGTAGTGATACCGAAGATGCAGAAGATGGCATGCTTGAATTCAACGAATTTATGGACTTCTACTACAACGAATATGAAATGGATGACATGACAGATTATGACATTCATTACTATGATGATGGCGATAACCAAACATTGGAGATTCATATCAACGATGGAGGAGATTATGGCTACACCGTTATCTCAATCATGGACCTTAACCAGAACGAGGTATACAACACCACTTTCAACACTACTTTCTGGATGCTCGACCTCGATGAGAACGGCCTCGGTGACTCTATGTATTACACTACAGTCACAATTTACGACGAAATGGGCGATATAGTCTACATGTCTGGCGACAGTTTTGGAGAAATGGATTACGATAAAATGATGTTTGATATGATTGATAACAACTCAGACGGCGTTATCTCTTGGGAAGAATACTCTTCGACGTTCACTGATACCGATACTGACTGGGATGAGGACGATAAATACGAATTTGAAATGGTTGACACAAATGGCGATGGCGCTGTTAACGCTTCAGAACTCATTGCCTATGAAAACTCACTCCGTGTTGAAGACGATCAACCTGAAATGAACGCAGATGAAGAAAGTGAAATCCTTGCCGATATGGCAGATTACGACATCGGATGGGAAAGCATAGACGGTAACGATACCGAAGATGCTGGAGACGGGATGCTTGAATTCCATGAATTCTTGGCCTACGAAAACAGCGACTCGCAGATGGATAACGCAACAATGAACATGTTCATGAATCTCTTCATGAGCCAAGATGTTGACGGTGATGGTGGACTCGACATGGATGAGTTCATGGCCTTCATTCAAATGATGAACGACAGTGGCGATAACGATGATGACGACGGTAATGTCGACTCCGATGATATCGAATTCATGATGATGATGCTTGACGCTGACGGCGATGGAAACCTTAGCCTCACTGAGATGATGGTCATGAACGACGACGACGAAACAATGTCTGTCACCTTCGTCACCAATGTATTCAACCACAATGACTTCAATGGAGACGGAATGCTCGATTTGTTGGAATTGGCAATGTTCGTGGATCACATGGAAAGCATGGATTCTGAAATTTGTGATTATGTGAACACTGGTGACACTCTTAACCAAGACGGATATCTCATGGACGATGACGGTAATGAAATCGACGTCATGGCAGGCGATACTGCTGCATTTGACGGAGAACACTGCTATGATGAAGATGTACCAATGAGCGGAGACATGATGATTTTCATGGCGGATACGAACAATGATGGGGAACTTTCTCTTACTGAAATCATCGCTATGTTCAATGATATGAATACTGAATCAAACCAAGAACCTCTCTCCGATATGGAAGAAGAATGGATTGGTATTGCTTTCATGATGAATGATCGTGATGGAGACGAACTTCTTGACGAGGATGAATTTACTAACTTCTTTTACCAAATCAACAAAGATGGCGATGAAGACCATGGTGAAGATGACCATGTCGAAGAATACCGAATGGAATGCCACGATGTTGCAAACGAGATGCCTATGCTACAGTATGTCAATATGACAGAATGTGTAGATGCAGGTTACGAATGGATTCAAGTCCAAGAAGATAATCACGATGAAGACCAATCAGGTCATGGAGACAATCAAGACAATCAGGAAGACATGCTTCGTTTCTATGATGTTGATGTTTGGTTCGAACAATGGGATGACCAATCAATGGAACTGGTAATTGTCGAATTGGCTGTCCTTGACAACCAAGAAGAAATTGACCGGTTGGTTAAGATGGCTGACGCAGAATACGGTAACAACGATACAGTTCTGGACCAAGCAGAAGTGGACATGCTCATGGGATTGTATGCATTGTCACTCAACCCTGACGACATGGCTGAAGGATTGACCCTCGATGGTCAAAACGGAACTGCTGTCGATTTCTGGGTCGAAGTTGATGGATTGCTCGAAGGCGACGATGTCGTGTTCCTGCGACTTGCAACTGTTATTCAATTCCCAACAACTGCTTACGACAACTCAACCACACACACCTTCACTGTTCACGATGGTGGAGACGAGGATGACATGATGGATTCAGACAATCAATCAATGGAAGATTCAATGCCTTGTGAAGATGAAGAAATGGGGATCTGGATTCACAACTCTGAAACATGGAGTGTCGGTTCCGCTGTTGACTCTGCAGGTATTATGGAATTCACATACGATGAAACCAACAACATGTGGTATTCGAAAGATGACGGATGCAGTGACATTGGAAGCATCACCTTCATTCTCGACAAGACTGAAAACGGAGCGCTACCAGTTGCTCAAGATGATGACTGGACATGGGAAGAAGAAGAAATGAACATGTTCCCAATCTGCAGTTGGTATTTCTCAGTTACCCTCGCAAATGGCACCATGATGGAAGACCAATGGATGGATGAAGCTCCTGAAAGCGGTGATTACGAAATCGTTCTCATCGATGATGCAGCTTACGAAATCTTTGTTTCTTGCTGGGACCCAGAAGGCGGTAAGATGGTTGTTGAAGTAATCAACCCGCTCGGTGTGAACAGCTCAAACACCAGTATTGGAGAAGCAATGGGACACGTCTCATTCAAACTCCCTGCTGGAACTGGTGGCAATGTTACCTTTGACGTCACATGGACTGATGGTTTCCATACTGAAAGCGGAACTTTGACTGTTTACGCAACTGGTAACGGAACTGTTGACCTTTCTGATGTTGAAACAGACGGCGAAGGAGTTCTACCAGGATTCACTGTTGGACTTGGCATTGTTGCAATGCTCGGTGCTGCAATGATTGCTGGCCGACGAAACAACGCTTGAACTGAACACCAGTTCAACTGATGTGGAGAAATCCACTTGCTTTAGACGAAGTCATAGGCTGACGAATCGAAAGAGTACTTTCGAGACGGCACTCAACATGAGAACGATCATGAATGAACCGAGAGCCCATCGCGCCCAAGGTCGCTCTGGTTTTTCGGCTGGCCAGGGGTCGATACCCAAAGCCTCTGCTTCACGAACGAGGGCTGCAAGTTCTTGCAGTTCTTCTTCAACTGATTGCGCCGCCATGCTACTTGGGAACATAAGGACCTACATGAGATTCACGCCTAAGCATCAAAGGACAAACAAAGACTTGAAGCCGAAGGCGTATAGCGAATTGTATGAGTGAAGTTCCAGATGGCATATCCTTCGGGTCATTTGAACGCCGTCCGCCCCGACCTACGGCAACCATGACCATGACTCGTGATGGGAAAACGGGCATCGAAGTATTGCTCGGACTTCGTTCAGAAACCATGGCTGCATTCCCGGGTTACTGGGCATTCCCCGGTGGTGGACTGTCCCGAGTTGATGATGCTGCAGTCGAAGCACTGGAAGGTTTTGAAGGCCCTGAAGCAAAAGCAATCGCATGTATTCTCCGTGAAATGAGTGAAGAATTAGGCCTAGCACCCTCTGGAAACAGGCTCGTGGCAATCCCTCTTGAAGCACGTCAACAAATCATTGCTGATAAGCGCCAATATTTACCCCTCGCTCAGCAGGGAGCGTTTCCATATGACACCCGTTCAATGCGCGTTTTAAGTCACCGGATCACTCCACCCTTCGGCCCGATACAATTCGACAACTCGTTCATGCATATCCATGCAGGCCATCATGAAGATGTCCCTGAAATCGACCTTGAACCTCAAACTGAATTTACTCAGATCATGTGGGATACGCCAAACAACATTCTTCTCCGTTGGTCAAATCATGAAATCAAAGTCGCTCCTCCTGTTGTAACTCTGCTCATGGAAATTGAACGAACACTGGAACGAAAAGGACGAGATATGACCAAAGCAGCTCAAGATATTAGTGAACGCTTACCCGGTCGCCGTTCGATTCTCTTCGCTCATGGTGTTGAAGTAGTCCCTGTCAAAACCGCAACACTCCCTCCTGCTGACCACACGAATTGCTATCTTGTCGGTGACCCTGAAAGTGAATTTATTCTGATTGACCCTGCATCTCACCTTCGCGAAGGGATTGAAGACATGGCTAAAGCAGTCGACAGACACAAAGGACGACTTGTCGCTATGATATTCACGCATTCACATGCAGACCATATTGGTGATATTGGATTACTGCGTGAGGCGTTTGATGTCCCCATTTGGGGAAGTGAATATACATCGCGTAGCGTATCATGTGACAGAATTCTCACCGATGGTGAAACACTGAAACTTGGCAATCAAAATTGGAAGGTTCTCATTACCCCGGGCCATCATCCCGGCCACATCTGTTTATTGGGCGATGCAGGACTTATTGCAGGCGACATGGTTGCAGGAATTGGAACCATTTTGATACCACCTCATACTGGAGATATGAACGTCTACATGGAACAACTTGAGCGTTTAAAAAATCTTAAACCGCATCTTCTTTTTCCGAGTCACGGTCCAGTAATCGCACTACCCACGCTCAAGTTCAATCACTACCTTTCTCATCGAAAAGCACGACATGAAGCCGTTTTTAATGCCGTCAAGTCAGGTTTGTATACACTTTCCGATATCACAAAAGCAGCGTATGCAGACACGCCAGATGCCCATCCAGGGCTGGCTGAAGACCAAACGCTCTCTCACCTCATGTCACACCAGCGGGCAGGTACGCTTGTTGAGCATTCATCGGCTTGGTCCATCAACAGCACCAAACCTTAGAACACAAACAACGGCAGGTTGCTTCATGCCAAGAAGAGTAGAGTTTACCAAAGCCGGCGCTCCAAACACCATTCGGGTTGCAGAAATGCCAATGCCAGAACCAAATGAAGGTGAAGTTCGAGTTAAGGTTGCCTTTGCTGGAATCAACTTTGCTGACCTCTTAATGCGGCTTGGATTCTATCAGCCTCGCCCGCCTTATCCATTCACCCCTGGATACGAAGTAAGTGGTATAATTGATGCAGTTGGTGATGAAAATACTGGATTCACCATAGGGGATCGTGTCGTGGCAGCCATGTCAACTGGAGGGCAAGCAAGCCATGTAGTGATTGATAAAAACCGTGTTTTATCTTTACCAGATGAAATCGAATTAGAGGTTGCAGCAGCCATGCCCGTGACCTACCTTACCGCTCACCATATGCTACATCATTTAGGCCACATGAGTTCAGATGATTCTGTTTTGATTCACGGTGGCGCTGGTGGCGTTGGCACTGCTGCGCTTCAATTATGTAAGTGGGCAGGAGTGAGCAAAGTGTGGGCAACTGCCTCTGGATCAAAAGCAAGCATCATCGAATCCCTCAATGGTCGAGCCATCGATAGACATAACGAAGATTTTGTCAAGATTATCAAAAAAGAAACCAATGACGCTGGTGTAGATCATATCCTCGACCCCATTGGTGGTGAACACCTTACTCGGTCACTCTCAGTTCTCAAAGAAGGAGGGCGACTCTATACCTACGGTATGTCGGCTGTCGCTCCTACATCCAAGCGTTCTATGCTTCGCAGTTTCTTAGCATGGAGGAAAACTCCTGCCTTTGACCCACTGCGACTGATGTCGAGAAACAGAGGCGTATTTGGCGTTCACATGGGTACGTGGAAAGATGAAGCCGTCATGCAAAGTCAACTTCATCGCATACTTGAAGGAATGATGAGTGGGGCACTTTCTCCTGTTATTGATTCAGTTTTCGATGTCGAAAACGTTGCCGAAGCCCACCAATATCTGCATGATGCAAAGAATATCGGGAAAGTTCTCCTGCGATTCAAGTGAGGATTCAAGAAGCGTCGACGACAGGTCAGCATGGAGGCGAGATGCATGAAAGCGACAATGTCAGGCTTTGATTTGCGTGCAGTCGCTCGCGAATTGAATGAATATTCAGGTGCCTATGTCAAAAAGGCATACATGCCACATTATGAGCAAATAGTTCTTCGAATTAATCCGAAAGACATTGACCAATTTGATTTGGTTTTGGTTCGTGGAGCACGCATTTACACCTCGAACAGAGACCGTCCAATGCCAATGACGCCTCCGCCCTTTGCAATGGTTCTTCGGAAGCATCTGAAAAATGCAAGGATGACCGGGGTTCGGCAACTTGGTTTTGACCGGGTTCTTTGTTTTGACTTCGATACTAAATTTGGTCAGTACCACCTTTACGTCGAAGTATTTCGTGATGGAAACATCATACTCACCGACCAAGAAGACACCATCATTCTGCCGCTCACTCACGCATCTTATGCTGGTCGAACGCTGAAAAAAGGAGTTACCTATCAGCCACCGCCTCCGGCAATGGACCCTCATGAAATTGAATTGAAAGATTTAGTGGAAATGTTTGAAGACTCTGACCGCGATCTTGTATCAACACTCGGTGGTAAAGTCAACCTTGGAGGTACGCATGCCAATGCAGTATGTGCGCTTGCGGGCATGGATGCAAATATCGATACTCAAGATGCTGATGCACAAAAAATTCACACTGCACTCCAATCACTGCTCTCTGATTTAGCGGAGAGCAAAGAGGGATTCCTCTTGCTCAAACCAGACAAAGAGGCGTCAAAAGAAGAACTAGAAAAACAAGCAGCACTTCATGAACCAGATGGGAAAAGAGACAGATTCTTTGAACAATTTGCCTGTGAAGCAACACCAACCTTACTTCCAAACCACACCAAACTTGCTCAAATTATATTCCCGACACTTTGCCAAGCAGTGGATGCTTGGAAGGGAGCTCATGATGCAATGGCTCTGGCTCGACGTGAAGCGGAAAAGTTGGATATTGCAGCACCTGGTCGTGGTCATTCGACCGATGTCGAACGATTGGAGCGCCGTAAGGTGCAACAAGAGAAAGCCTTGAAGGGATTCTCAGTGAAAATTGAGAAACAGCAAATGCTTGGACACCTCATTCAAAACAATTGGACCCATATTGAAAGCCTCCTCTCTCAAGTATCAGCGGCTGTGGAAGAAAAAGGTTGGAGTCAGGTGAAAAAAGATGCCAAAGAAATCCCTTGGATCGCTTCCTTGAATCCCGCTCTACGGAGTTTTGTATCTATCTTGCCTGATGAAAACAGTGAACCTCATGGACCTCAAGCCACTCTTTCGTTGGATGAAACAGTTCATCAAAACGCTCAGCGACATTTTGAATCGGCCCGAAAACAAAAAGACAAAACCAAAGGTGCTGTTGATGCACTCGAGGAAACGGTAATCCAATTACAGCGAGCCAAAAAGAAAGAACAAAAGCAACAGGCAAGTGGTAAACTCAACAAAGTCAAACGAAGCAAACGCCTGTGGTTTGAAAACCATCGCTGGAGTATTTTGACTGGAGGGCATTTGCTGGTTGGTGGGAAAGATGCGAAAGGAAATGATGCCATAGTCAAAAAACACCTTTCCGGTGGAGACATGTATCTGCACGCTGATCTTCATGGTGCACCGAGTTGTAGCCTAAGAGCCACACAAGGATTTGCAATTGACCAACACAAACCTGCACATATTCCCGAAGACGTGCCTGCATTCCGTCTGGTCGATAAACTCGGTGATGAACGAATTACGCCTGAGAAACTCGAAGAAGCCGCTACATTAGCGCTGTGCTGGAGTCGTGCTTGGGCCGGTGGTGGTGCGCACGGTACTGTTTACGCAGTCAAACCTGCCCAGGTCTCGAAAACTGCTCAAACTGGAGAATACGTTGGCAAAGGAGCATTCATTGTTCGAGGTCAGCGCCAATGGTTCAAAGATCTCGATGTCCAAATTGGTATTGGAATTGTAGCGATCAATGGAGTGCCACTTCTCATGGGAGGGTTGCCCGAAACGATTCGTTCACTTTGCCAACGCTTTGCGATTCTTCGCCCAGGTTTAGTCAAAAAGGAACAACTGGCGAATAGAATTTACAAAAATACCGGTCTGATGACCGATGATGTACTACCCGTATTACCCGGCGCTGCGGATATTATCGAAGATTATGGACTCTTCAGTGCTGTGAAAAACCAAGTTCAGGAAGAAGAATGAACTCAATTTCGAGTTCTTCCGCCACTGTAGCCGCTTTTTTTGCCACTGTTTCCGCCACTGGATTGTGGTTTTCCACCTTGGTAACCTTTGCTTGAATTTTTACTTGGTTTGTAACTCTGACCGCGTGCTTCACCACGATATCCAGCGTTGTTTCCGCCGCTGTTTCCACCGCCATTTCCACCGCTGGAATTACTTCGACCACCGCCACGGTATCCTCCACCGCCGCCGCCTCGTCCGCCGCCACAGCCGCCGCCACGGTATCCTCCACCGCCGCCGCCACGACCACCCGAATCGTTTCGATTCGAGCGTTGCCGGCGTTCTGCAGCAATATATTCAACTTCAAATTCTGGTAAAACAGAAAATTCTGGCGGTTCAAAATCAACTCGGATTCCAACTTCACGTTGAATTTTTCCATATTGCTTTTTCTGAGGTTTTTGAACCAGTGAAATAACGATGCCTGTAGCTCCACCACGAGCAGTTCGGCCACTTCGGTGTTTGTACGCTTTGCCGTTTTCAGGAGGATCGTAGTGAATTACACAATTTACACCCTCAACGTCAATTCCTCGAGCGGCAACATCGGTGGCGATTAACGCCATACATTCACCATGTTGGAAACGCGACATTGCTGCATCTCGTTGTCGTTGCGACAAACCACCATGCAGCGTTTCAATGGCCATTCCATCGAATTGCATCTCATCACCAACTCGGTCTACACCGTTTCGAGTGCGACAGAAAATGATGGTACGACCACACTTTCGGATGATTTCTGAAGAAATTGCTGATTTTTTGGAATTAGGCAGCAACCAGAAAAAATGCGTCATGCTTTCCATTGTGACTTCTTTTGGTCCAACTTCAATAGTAACTGGGTCGGATTGATAATCTCGCACCAAGTCTGCAACTTCGTCATCTAAAGTAGCGCTGAATAAAATTGTTTGACGGTCTGGCTTACATCGATCAAGAATCTTACAGACAGGTTCCATGAAACCCATATCTGCCATTCGATCCGCTTCATCAAGCACAACAACGCCGACATCGTCTAGGGACACAGCACCCCGCTCCATCATATCGATTAATCGACCAGGACAAGCCACGAGAATGTCAACACCGCGGTCAAGAGCCCGGAATTGCTTGTTGTATGAACTGCCGCCATACATAGCCAGAACATACAATTGAAGTTCGTAGGCAAGTGGGTCGAGTACCTTGAAAATTTGTTCTGCCAACTCACGTGTTGGTGTGAGGATAAGAGAAGTCGGCCGACGAGGTTCTGCTTCTTTGGTTCGAGCAAGGAGAGGAAGGCCAAATGCAAGTGTCTTTCCAGAACCTGTAGGTGCACGGCAACAAACGTCGCGTCCAAGCATACCATCTGGAATTGACTCTCTCTGAACTTCAAATGGTTCAAGAATTCCTTGCTTTTTCAAGGTTTCAACCAAAATAGGCTCTATACCCAAATCCTCAAACGATACCATGAGCCTACCCCATTTGGAGGCCGTTGTCCTACCCTATTTGATACCCACAGTCGGAAAAACGCAATTCTTGGGGTCTCAACAGTTGCTTTAGGAACGCCGAACAAGCATAGCAACGGCATTACCGCCGCCGAGGCAGAGCGTAACAATACCGGAATTTGCCTCGCATCGGCGCATTACTCCAAGCATGGTCATGAGACAGCGGGTTCCACTTGAGCCAAGTGGATGGCCAAGACTAATTGCACCACCGTGGAGATTAAGTCGGTCTTCAGGAATGTTCAATTCTTGGGCGACTGCACAAGAAGCAGAAGCAAAAGCCTCGTTGTGCTCATAAATATCGACATCCAAAACATTCAATTGATTTCGTTCCAAGAGCATTTGAATCGCAGGAATTGGAGCACTCATTACCCGGCCTGGTTCTACTCCACTGGTGCAATAGTCTTCGATGTAAGCAATGATCTCCCAGCCTTGCTGTTGAGCATATTCAGCATTTGCAACAACGATTGCACTCGCACCATCGTTGAGCGTACTCGCATTACCTGCGGTCACTTGACCATCTTTTTGAAACACAGGCCTCAAGCCAGATAGCGATTCAACTTCAGTATGAGCACGGATTCCTTCATCGTGGGAAAAGACCACACTCGGTCCTCGTCGCAGAGGTACTTCAACAGAGAACATTTCCCAATCAAACCATCCATTACTTTGAGCTTGTGCCGCTCGGTGGTGACTTCGTGCTGCAAAAGCGTCAGATTGTTCACGTGAAATCGAACACTCCTTGGCAATTGTTTCCCCTGTATTGCCCATGTGCACATCGTTGTAACCGTCCCATAGTCCATCATGAATCATCGAATCAACAAGCGTTGAATCTCCCATCTTCGAGCCTTTACGATGATTCATCAAAAGATGAGGCGAATTTGACATGCTCTCCATTCCTCCGGCGATAATGACATTGTATTCTCCTGCTCGAATACTGTTCGCAGCCATCATTGCTGCTTTGAGAGAACTTCCACACACTTTGTTGATTGTCACACACGGTGTGGTGACTGGTAGTCCAGATCCAAGAGCGACTTGCCGAGCAGGGTTTTGTCCTGAGCCGGCTTGCAAGACTTGACCAAAAATGACCTCATCAACAGCGCCATCTGAGGGTTCAATACCAACCCTCTGACAGACTTCTTTGACCGCAAGTATTCCTAAATCTACAGCACTCATACTCGAGAG
>MDSY01154969.1_pt1 | contig 11021 bp, 7 predicted proteins | sample 811131 | NCBI WGS metagenome assembly MDSY01 (sample SAMN05326643, study PRJNA326480) | marine metagenome | isolation source: seawater | place: Atlantic Ocean: South West | collected 2010
CTTTTGTAAAGTTAATAGCCTCTCGGTGCAAATCAAAGCGAGAGAAACATATATTTGGGATTAGATGAATAAAAAATTAAAACTTTGGGAGCTCGACCGTAAAACTCCGGAGGAGTTTCGAGGTCAAAAAAAGTTTCCCATTGTAATTATTCTTGATGATATTCGGTCTTTAAATAATGTCGGTTCTTTTTTCAGAACTGCTGATGCCTTTAACGTAGAGCAGGTTGTTTTAGCCGGGATTACCGCCTGTCCGCCACACAAAGACATTCGTAAGACAGCGCTAGGAGCCACAGAAACGGTGTGCTGGAAATATGAAGAAAACATCATCGATGAGGTAAAAGCTTTAAAGGCAAAAGGATACAAGGTGTGCGCTATTGAACAAACAGAGAAAACTACTTTTTTGCAGGAGGTTCAGGGATTTGACGCCAAGCCATATGTTTTGATTTTCGGAAACGAGGTCAATGGTGTTCAGCAAGACCTTGTTGATTGCGCAGACTTTGTAATTGAGATTCCACAGTTCGGAACCAAGCATAGTCTTAATGTAAGCGTTTGTGCGGGGATTGTTCTTTGGGAATTTTGTAAAAAATTCATTGAATGAAACAAATCTTATTTGTTTTTCTGCTTCAGGCCACACTTCTTTCGGCTCAGTCAAAAAACATTATCCTTCTTGACAATTGGCAGGATACTAGTCTCATCAGCAATTCAAGTGAGGTTCGATATAGCGGGCTTTTTACCTTCTCAAAATCGGCGGAGGAATACGCAGTAATCGGAACAACGGAGGGCGCCTCTTTTCTACAGCTTATTGAAAACAATGAAGTTTTGTTCATTGATCATATCGATGGAAATTATGTTTCTGCTCAGGCCATCACTAGAGAGTATAATCGATACCACAACTTTATTTATGCGATTGGAGATGAGGGAGATGCTAGCCTTCAAATTATAGATATTTCTTATTTGCCTGATTCGGTCGTGCTTGTAAATGAAATCCAAGATGAACGCGTTGGAAAGGCACACACCATTCAAATTGATTCAGTTAACGCACTACTTTATTTGTGCTCGGTTACACCCATTGTTAATGGTCAAGCTATGGGCTTAGTTCCTATGCGTGTTTTTTCTTTAGAAGACCCACTTGAACCTCTTTTATTGTGGGAGGGATTCGATGACCTTGCCGAGGTGCATGATATGGAATTAAGGGATCAAATTGCAATTTTAAACTGTGGATTTGATGGGATTCGAGTCTATGATTTTTCAATTCCATCCGCCCCAACTTATCTTTCTAACCTTGAGTTTTACCAAAATCAGGGATACAATCATCAAGGCAGTTTAAGTCCGGATAAGAGCACCTACGTCTTTGCTGATGAAACACCGGGAACACGTATTAAGAAGTGCGCGGTCTCTCAAAATTATGACCTTCAAATACAGCATAATTTTGGTGCTCCTGATACCCCATACCTAAAGACGCCGCACAATATTTATATCACGAATAACCTTGCCTATGTGGCTTATTACAATGATGGTTTAAGGATTTATGACTTACGCACCAATCCACCTGTTGAAATCGCAGCCTATGACACACACCTTGACCTTCCGGGAAACTCTTTTTCTATGTGGGGAGCCTGGGGCATAAGTGCGCAGCTTCCTAGCAAGCGAATTGTGGTTTCCGATCGCATTTCAGGTTTATTTGTTTTTGATTTTGACCGTGATTTATTTGAAACGATAGTGCCTTCTGCAGACCTACTAGTTTTCCCAAACCCGCTTGATTCTGAATCCCCTTTGACCGTTAGATTACCTGAAGGAATAGCTTCTTCTTTTAGCATAAGAATTGTCTCGGCAATGGGTGCGGTTGTTCACCAAAGCGAAATCGATGACCAGACCTATGTGGCTTTAAACTTACATTTGGCGGCAGGTTGTTATACGCTTGAAGTTGGGTTAAACAATTCTTTTGACGGTACGGTTTATAGAAAAAACATAATCATAAACTGAATCTTTATAGGTCCCTATTGGGGTGCAATCAATTTCTGTTTGAACAAAAAGCCTTTTTTATTGTTTTAAAAGGTGAGGGCCAACATCCATGGAAATTCAATGAAGCAGCAAGGACATTATGATTATATATTTACAGGCCTAGGCGCAAGCTCCTGTATTTTGATTCATGAACTGCATCGTAAAGGACTTTTAAACCAAAAAAAAGTACTCGTCCTAGACCCTTCCACCAAAACCGTTAATGATAAAACTTATTGCTTTTGGTCCAAAGACTCTGATGAAATTACGCAAGATTTTTCTCCACTAGCTTCGCACAGTTGGTCAAAAATCAGTATTGATAACCTGCCTGCACAGGACATAGGAGATTTGAAATATTACCACATCAATAGTCTTGACCTATATAATTCAGCAAAGAAAATTTTAGCTGAGAACAAAGCCACCATTCTTAAAGAAGTAGTCCTAGACATTTTTTCAGATCACAAAACGTCCGTTGTTTCAACTTCAGGAAAGTATACGGGAGAATCAATTTTTGATGCACGTCCGCCAACTGTCCAGGAAACACTGCCTGAAGATCAAAACATATTGCAGTCGTTCATTGGATATAAAATTAAGCTCAAGGACAAAACATTGAATCCAGATGCGTGCACCCTAATGAATTTTAATGTCGCTCAGCAGGGGCATACACAATTTGTTTATGTTCTTCCATTTTCTGAGAATACAGCACTTGTTGAGCTCACTCGTTTTGGCACCGAAGCCATTTCAGAAAATGGCTCTAAAGAAATCCTGCAGACCTACATAAAAGAGCATTTTGGTGCTTATGAACTTACTGACATTGAACTTGGTGTTATTCCAATGTACATGGATTTAAAGTCCCCGAAACCTATAGATGGTGTTGTGCCGATTGGAACAAGGGCCAACAAGGTCAAGCCAAGCACCGGTTATGCCTTTAAAAACATGCACGCACACGCCAAATCCATTTGTGCCGAACACAGTGATAACAAAACAGCAACACGCTTCCGCCTTTATGATCGTTTATTGATTCTAATTTTAGCCGTTTGGCCGCACCAAGGTAAGCCGATATTTCAACGTTTGTTTCGGGTTAGAGATACTGCATATGTACTGAAGTTCCTTGATGAAAAAACAACGATTTGGGACGACATGAAAATGTTTTCAAAGCTGCCCATTGCTGTTTTTCTTCGTTCTTGTGTTGCTTTAATGATGCGTAAGGCAAAGCCTGCTTTGTTTTTATTCGGCCCGATCTTACTGTACTTTTCTCTTGAGTCTTTTGTGCCTGCAGTCACTGAATACGTCATGTATAGTGTTCTTGTTGTTGGACTCCTTCTTGTGGGTATCCCTCATGGAGCGATGGACCACATGACGGAGGCTTTGTCCAAAACGAAGCGAATAACTGCACCTTTTGTTTTAAAGTATTTAGCCCTAATGGCTTCTGTGTATTTGCTTTGGTTGTTTTCGCCTAGTTTTGCTTTATTGAGCTTTTTGCTTTATTCAGCGTGGCATTTTGGAGAAACAGACACTGAGGAATGGGGAATTCAATCCCCATTTATCGGAATGTTATGGGGTGTTTTGTTTTTTGTTGGTCTCTTTTCGTCTCATGTTTCGGAGCTTCAAAATGTGCTGCTTCTTTTGGATGCGGGTAGTCTAAACCTTTCACTTAATTATTCATTATTTTTTACAGGAGCGATTGGAGCTTCATTTTTATTAGCGTTGCTTTTTAAGCGTATCCAATGGCTGGTTTTGGTGTTTTTCTTGTTTATTAGTCAATGGGTCCCGTTGGTCATTTCTTTTGGAATTTATTTCATTTTCCATCATAGCTATAAGGGGTGGTCGCATCTCAAGGATTCGCTTGGGCAAAACAACTTCACCCTATTTAAAAATGCGCTTCCTTTCAATGCTGGGGCATTTATCTTATTTCTCTTTTTCTTTCTAAACCCTCAAGGCTCCCTAGAGACAAATACCTCTTTGTTCTTTGTCTTTATATCATGCATAAGTTTTCCGCACATATTTTGTATGCACAGGTTTTATGCGTTAAGAAAAAAGGGATAAAATAGTTACTGAAGCTTTACCAATAGCTGATCTCCTTCTTTGGATACTTTCGCTAAGTTTTTCTTACTTAAACCCTTCATGGCAACATCCCATGCTTTATTACTAAAGTCAAATTTTGATTTTAGCGCTGGTAGCTCTATCTCTTCATGTTTCTTTAGCTCTTCAAAGACGAGTTTCTCATTGTCGCTGAGCGCCACGGTCACTGCCTTTTTTTCAGGGCGCATTTGTGGAAAAAACAAGACCTCTTGAATGGATGAATTGTTGGTTAAAAACATACAAAGCCTATCTATTCCAATACCCATACCTGAGGTAGGGGGCATTCCGTACTCTAGAGACTTAACAAAGTCTTGGTCAATGAACATCGCCTCATCGTCTCCCTTTTCTGCAAGGCGGACCTGCTCTTCAAATCGCTCTTTTTGATCAATGGGATCATTCAGCTCAGTATACGCGTTGGCAAGCTCTTTTCCGTTAACCATTAGTTCAAATCGTTCTGTTAATTCTGGGTTGTCACGGTGCTTCTTGCAGAGCGGCGACATTTCAACAGGGTAGTCCGTAATAAAGGTTGGCTGTATATAAAGGTGCTCGCACTTTTCACCAAAAATCTCGTCAATGAGCTTTCCTTTTCCCATGCTTTCATTGGTTTCAACACCAAGCTCTTTACACGTTTTCCGCAGCTCATTTTCATTCATCTTGGAGATGTCAATGCCAGTATTCTCTTTTATAGAATCAATCATTGATATTCTTTTAAAAGGTCTTTTAAAGCTCACCTGGTTGTCTCCTATCTTCACGTCGGTTGTACCTAAAACATCCGTACAAATGGTTTCAAGCATATCCTCTGTAAAATCCATCATCCACTTGTAATCTTTGTAAGCAACATAGATTTCCATTTGTGTAAATTCTGGATTATGGGTTCGGTCCATCCCTTCATTTCTGAAATCTTTTGCAAACTCATACACACCATCAAAACCACCAACAATAAGACGCTTTAAATACAGCTCGTTTGCGATACGCAAGTATAGAGGAATGTCTAAGGCATTATGATGGGTAATAAAAGGTCTTGCTGCTGCCCCTCCTGGTATGGACTGTAATATCGGCGTTTCTACCTCTAGGTATTCTTTGCTATTCAAAAAAGTTCTCATGGAAGAAATGATTTTTGAACGCTTGATAAACGTCTCTTTTACATGAGGATTGACCACCAAATCAACATACCGTTGTCTATATCTGGTTTCAGGATCTGTCAGAGCATCGTATACTTTTCCGTCCGAATCAGTTTTTGGTAAAGGAAGCGGCCGAATGGACTTACTTAAAAGTGTAAGCTCTTTTACGCTGATGGATATTTCTCCAACCTGCGTTTTAAATACTGTTCCCTTGATGCCTATAAAATCGCCTAGATCGAGTAGCTTTTTGAACACATCATTGTAAAGGGATTTGTCTTCTTCAGGACAAATTTCATCTCTATTGACATATATTTGAATGCGACCCTCTGAGTCTTGTAGCTCTGCAAAAGAAGCTTTTCCCATAATTCTTCTGCTCATCATTCTTCCTGCAACACAGACCTCCTTGCCTTCTTCATAGTTTTCTAGAAGCGCTTTAGAAAGTGCATTTACAGGGTAAAGTGCAGCTGGAAACGGCTCAATATTTAATGTTCTAAGCTTGTTCAGAGATTCACGCCTCTGAATTTCTTGTTCTGACAGTTCTTGTTGGCTCATGAGCAAAAATTCGTTATAAAGTGCAAAGATAAAGGAAAACCCCATTTTATGAAGGGTTCTTTAGACTTATCAGTTTGTCTTTTCGGAACGCGCCAATAGACGATTCAATTCCACGAACTCCTCCTTGGTAAATTCTCTCCATTTTCCGATGGGGATATCCAGTTCAATATTCATAATCCTGACTCGCTGTAGTTTTGTCACACGGTAGTCTAGGTATTCACACATGCGCCTAATTTGTCGATTTAGCCCTTGTGTAAGCACGATACTAAATTCATTCTGCCCAATCTTCTTCACCTTACATGGCTTGGTGGTCGTATCCAAAATCGGAATACCTGAAGACATTCGTTTAATGAAGGTTGAGTTTACAGGTCTATTCACCCGAACAATATATTCTTTTTCATGCCCGTTTCGAGCCCTTAAGATCTTGTTTACAATATCTCCATCATCCGTTAAGAAAATCAAACCTTCACTTGGTTTGTCCAACCTCCCAATAGGAAATATACGAGTAGGGTAGTTAATATAATCAATAATATTATCCTTTTCCACTCCTGTATCCGTTGTGCAAACGATACCGATGGGTTTGTTGAAAATCAGGTAAACCGGCTTGTCATTCTTAGGAGAAACGGAGCACCCATCTACCTCTACAGAATCATGCTCTTGAACCTTAGTTCCTAGAACAGGAACTTCACCATTCAATGTCACACGACTGCGTTCTATCAGCTTATCGGCCTCTCTTCTTGAGCAGTATCCGACCTCGCTGAGGTATTTGTTTAGGCGAACAGGGAACTTATGGTTTTCACTCATGCCTCAAAGATAATCAAAGCATTGTTTTCAATAAAATACTTCAGGGCATAAAAAAAGGGGGCAGAGCCCCCTTTAATTTGAAAATCTTATTGCTTATTTTTTGAAAAACTTGCTGGTTAAAGAACCATTTTCGTTGTTCAATCGAAGCGTGTACATTCCATTATCTAAATCTGATACAGCAATACTTTGGTTTGCAGTTGTCCCTTCAGAAACAACCTGACCTAAAGCATTCAAAATAGAATAGCTATAGCTTTCATTACCGTCAAATTGAATTGTATTTACAGCCGGATTTGGATACACGTTTACCACTAAATCAGTAGCTTCATTAATTCCAGTACTCGGAGGCAACAAGACGGCATCAATAATATGCACAATTCCATTATCTGCTTCCACATCTGGTGTAGTTACATTCGAGGTATTGATCATAACACCACTAGTTAAATCCACGTTAATGTTACTACCGTTTAGTGTAGGAACTGGACCATTAACTAGATCGCTTGATTCAACAATTCCACCCACCACATGATATAACAATACATCTGAAAGATTAGGAAGCGCTAAAATTCCCGCAAGGTCCGTATCAAGCGCTGCTGCAAGAGCATCGAAGGCATCATTGGTTGGCGCAAAAACAGTGAGCTCACTGTATGGATCTGACAATGCTGGTAATAATTCTGCAGTAATAACTGCAGTCGTCAAGGTAGAAAAGCCATTATCAATAGCAACGTCAACTACAGTTTCAAATGGTATAAGAACACCATCTAAAACATGAACCACGCCATTGTAACATGAAATGTCAGTTGCAGTGACTTGAGCTTGGTTTACAAACACTTCGCCTGAACCTTTAACGGTTACCTTAAGCGTATTCGTTTGGCTTACTGGAGCTACAATTGCTCCATTCGACAATTCAGCTGCTAGTACTGGAGCACCGAGAACATGATAAGCAAGAACGTCTGCTAAAAATTCTGGAGGTGTAACTGCTTCGGTAAGTAAGTCAGCTACGGATACACCTACCCACGCTGCTAATGCTTCAAAGGCCTCGTCTGTTGGTGCAAATACAGTGTAAGAAGCTAAAGGATTTGTTAAAACAGGCATAAGTTCTGCATAGATTACAGATGCTGCCAAAGAGTTAAATCCATTATCAATGGCTACGTCAATAACTGTTTCAAATGGAAGTAAAACAGCGTCTACAGAGTGAACTACTCCATTATCAGCAGTTAAATCTGCACCTACCACCAAGGCTTGATTGGCATATACACTGCCCGCTGCAGTTTTAGTAAGCTTTAAAGTATTCGTAGTGGAGACTGCTTCAACAATAGCCCCATTGGTTACATCCGCTGCAGGAACAGCTGCTCCTATAACGTGATACGTTAAAACGTCTGATAAATTGGGCAATGCAAGAATTCCATTTAGGTCTGTTCCTAGAGCGGTTGCTAATGCGTCGAAAGAAGCATTTGTTGGCGCAAAAACAGTGAACTCAGCCGAAGCATCAGATAAGACTACGTCGAGTCCTTCTTGAAAAATGGCCGCTCTTAAGGATGTGTGGTCTGGACTTCCCGAAATAATGTCCATAACGGTAGTTTGTCCAATAGCGGATGTCGCCAAGAAGATGGCAACTGCGCTAAAAATGTGTTTAAAGTGTTTCATAAAAGTAAAATTAGTTTTCATTTTGTTTAATATTTGTTTCAAAACATTGAACAATAGTTAAACAGTTTTGTTCTAAATAATCTTTAATTTTTCAGAAAAAAGGCAAATATAACTCTTAACAGGTTGTCTTATAGCTGTTTAAAAAAATAAAATTTTCCTAATCAACCCATGTGTATTTTCTGTGACCCTCAAGAACATCACTTCCTCCGACTGATTGTAATATAAATTCACCAGATGGTTTTGTAATAGACTCTAATTGGTATCCGCGGTGCAATGCTTCATATGTTGAAGCATCTATCGCTGTACGAACTTCGAGTCTTTCGAAAAGATTAAATCTTTTGGCAATAGCCGCCCATTCTTTTTGAACAACGCCTTGGAAAACTTTAGATTTAGCTCCACTTCCATAGGCGCAAAACCCTATTTTTTTGCCCCTTAAATCAGTGCCTTCTTTTACGTCAATTTCTAGAGTTGACATCAATGCAAGAAATATTGAGGCTGTATATTGGTTTCCAACCAAGCTAGATGCTTTTTGTGTTTTTTCAATTTTATCAGCTGTAAATTTTTGGTATTCTGACGTTTTAGAGATCAATTTCCTATATCCATTTTTCAGCTTTTCTTGTTCGCTAGCGGATAAGTTTGCCATTTTAGTTTCATCTTTAGAGGGGTCCTCTCCAATTTGTTTGGTAATGGCATCACCCAATTTAGTATTTGAACGATCCATCATAAAGACATCAGGGAACATTCTTTTGCCTTGGAATGCATATGGAAGGTGTACAATAATGCGGCTCCATTGTTCTGTAATAATATCCTCTGTTTCTGGGTTGAAACGGCCAGATTTAATGGCATTAGCTCTAAAATCAATGAAGGCTTTTTTAACGGCGTCCGTGTAACATCGGTTTGAAAGCTGCCCGTCAAAAACAGGCGTATCCTTATGTATAGTCAACACTTTTTCCTCAAATAAAAGCTTGTCTTTTTTTGAAGATTCGGGAATTATTTTTACAATTTCATCTACCAAATCATCAGCAAATGAAGTTCCAGCTTCTTTTGCAAGGTCTAGAACTTCTTGAACCATGTTTTTTAAAGTTGTTTTTCGTTTTGGTTTGAAGAAATCGTGTGCTGGATGGGTAGAGACACCCCAAGTATCTTCAATTTCCAACAAACGAGGATTGTGTTTTAGTAGCGCAGCTCCCGCTCCTGCCCCTTGCGTATATTCTCCAGGAGAGTTCAAACTATATTTTGCATCATCCGAAAACACAACAATTCCTTGTCTATTTTCTTTGGATCCCCCACGTGCAACCCAATCTAAAGTGTTGTGCATTGCATCAATACCTCCAATACAAGCAAATGTAATGTCGGTGACATCACAATGGCCAAAGCTACCAGGGCCATATTTTTGTTCTAGCATTTCGATTATGTAGGTTGCTGTTGGTTTTGCACCGTCTAATGCAGACTCTGTTCCTAAATATATTCTCCCTATGTCTTTAGGTGACAGTTGGTTTCTTTCCAAAAGTCTCACACAGGCATTGGCGCCCATGGTTGCCGCGTCTTCATGCGCATCAGGAATAGACATAGACTCCAACCCTAAACCTTTATTGAGTTTGCTAAAATCCATATTTCGATAGGCTGCAAACGCTTCTATTTCAAAGTGTAGTTTGGGAAAATAAATTGAAATGTCATCGATACCTACTGCTTCCATAGTTTGTTTTTTATTGTCGCTAAAAGACGCTGAATTTTGTCTCAATTATTAAGCCGCCTAATTTACATGAAATACTTACAATTAGACATAGTATTTGTTCTTTAAGAAGTATAAATATAAAAATGAACCGTTTAGAGTTTATCTTTTAATGGAACAGTTCTTGTTAATTGATGTGAACATTAAAACAATGTGTTACGAACACACAAAAGAAAGTTGATAATTACAGAAGAACCAATCAAAAAGTAAAGAGGAATGATTCTAATTTAGGGCGGAATGAATGTTAAGGCGAAAAAGTTTATAAAGTGGTTTTTAATATTGCTAATGGCGGTCTTTTTGATGCTAAGTACAGCCCTTTATTTACTTCAGGATAAGCTCATCGATAAAGCCATTAGTGAGCTGAATAAAAACCTTGAAGTTCCAATGAGTGTAGATAAGATTGAATTTGCATTCTGGTCAAGCTTTCCAAACATATCTGTAGATCTTTTGGATGTAATAATACCAGGAAGACATAAGAAAACGGTCCTCTTGACAAGTGAAAAGTTTAATTTACGATTTAACCCGCTTGACCTGCTTGGAGGAGACTATAACCTTAAGCAAATCAATATAACAAAGGGGGAGCTGAACTTACAAATTGATTCATTAGGTAGAGAAAACTTTGATATTATTAAGAACACCAAAGAGGGAAATGATTCTGATTTTAGGCTTGCTTTGCAAGCTGTGCGCCTAAAGCAAATGAATGTTCGCTATCAGAATAAAGCCACAAAACAAGATTACACTTCATATGTAGATTTGATTTCTCTTTCGGGCGAGCTTTCTACAAATGAATTTGAAATGCTTACCCAAGGCGACATACAGGTGCTCAATGCGCTTAGCTCAGGCATCACTCTCATTAAAAACCAGCGTCTCGAATTTGACCTTAGCTTAAGAGTGGATAAGTCAAAGGGAGTAACAAAGATACCCACGGCAGTCATTAATATTGGAGGCTTGCCTTTTGAAATAGACGGCTCCGTGCATCCAGACAGTCTTTGGTTTAATATCAAATCGAAAGAGATTCAGCTCACTGATGCGGTTGAAAAACTGGCATTAAAAGGCTCAAAAGAGACCTTGAATAAATTCCAAGGAAA
>MDSY01081396.1_pt1 | contig 11017 bp, 7 predicted proteins | sample 811131 | NCBI WGS metagenome assembly MDSY01 (sample SAMN05326643, study PRJNA326480) | marine metagenome | isolation source: seawater | place: Atlantic Ocean: South West | collected 2010
ATTTACTGTTGTAAAGTTAACATCACCAATCATTGCATTTATAACGCCCATATAATAAGAGCTGATGCTGTTTATTGATGCACCTGAAACTTCTATAACTATTTCTGGTTGAAAGAGGATAGCGAATACTCCTCCTAATAAAGTTCCAAAAAATAAAGCAGGAATAGCTGCTACCTTTTTTATAATCATAGCAATTACCGCAAGTGGAACTAGAAATAACCATGGACTAATAACAAATTTAGTAGAAATGACAGCTAAGGCTTTTTCAATTTGTTCTGATGAGATGCTAGTGGTGAAATAGAAACCTATTCCTAGGAATAAAATTAAAGTGATGATAAAGGAGGGTACAGTTGTGTACATCATGTATTTTATGTGGTCGAATAAATCAACACCACTTATGGCAGCAGCCATATTAGTTGTTTCTGATAAGGGAGACATCTTATCTCCAAAATAAGCTCCTGAAATAATAGCTCCACCAATTAACCCTAGTGGTAATCCAATTGCTGTTCCAATTCCTAAAAGTGCGATTCCTACAGTTGCTATGGTGCTCCATGAACTTCCTGTTGCAAGGGATACAATAGCAGTTATTATTGCGGTAGCAAATAAGAAAATTATGGGATTCAATATTTGTAAGCCATAATAAATCATTGTTGGAATAACTCCAGAAATCAACCAAGTTCCAGCTAATGAACCGATCAGTAAAAGCATAATAATAGCAGGGACTATAGATTTGATACTGTTGCTAATTCCTTCAATGATATGCTTCCATTTACTTCCGTAATAAATTCCAATTATAGCCGATAATGCACCTGAAAATAATAGTGCTAATTGGTTACTTCCAGCAATAGCATTGTCATACATTATGACATTAAAGGAAAGCAGTACTATTAAAAATAGAATTGGAGACAAAGCTAGTAAATAAGGAATCTTTTTATCAGTCATCTTAAAAGTTTAAAATTATTATGGTAAAGATAAAAAAGTATTTTTTAGAGGATGCCTACTTTTTTCATACAGTCAACCATAATGTGATAAGTTCTTTCAATATCATTATCTAATCCGATTGAAATTCGTACTAAGCCATCAGAAAGTCCCATAGTTTTTCTTTCTTCGTCTGGAATTTCAGATGATGTAGATAATCCAGGTGCTGAGAATAATGTTTTATAGAAACCTAAACTTACTGCTAAGTAACCTAAGTTATTATTTTGCATTTCTTCCATAAATGCATTGCCTTTCTCTTTATTTTTAGTGTCTATAACAAACATACCACCAAAACCAAAACCATCATTCATGCAATTTTTCATCATCTCATGTTGAGGATGCTCTTCTAGTCCAGGATAAATTACTCTAAGCCCCCTTTGTTTGAAAGCATTTGCTAAGTACATTGCGTTTTCAGAATGTTTTTTCATTCTTAGATGTAGCGTACGGATATTTTTAAGAATACTTGCTGCACGCATAGCATCCATCACAGGGCCAAGTAACATAGCACTACCTGAATTTACATCAATCATTCTGCTGATAAAATCTTCGTCAGAACAAACAACTCCGCCAACTGTGTCAGAAGTACCATTAATAAACTTTGTTAAAGAATGAATGACAACATCAGCTCCCATCTTAGAGGGAGAAAAGATCATAGGAGTGAAAGTGTTGTCAACCACAAATTTGATTCCATGTTTCTTGGCTACTTTAGCAATCGCATTAATGTCAGAAACCTCAAGTAAAGGGTTACTCATAGTTTCGCAATAAATTACTTTTGTGTTTTTCGTAATTGCAGCTTCGATTTCTTTAAGCTTAGTTGTATTTACAAAAGTTGTTTTAATATTAAATTTTGGTAAATAGTTTTTCATAAAAGCATATGTACCACCATAAATTGTCCGGCTACTTATTATTTCATCTCCAGTATTACATATTTGTAAAAGAGTTGTTGTAATAGCTCCCATACCTGATGCTGAAAGTATAGCACCTTTAGTGAACTCCATTGCGGCAATTGCTTGTCCTAAATATGAAGTAGATGGGTTTGTGTGACGAGAATAAAGGTAACATCCTTCTTGTGTTCCTTCAAAAACATCTCCCATGGTTTTACCTGCTAAATAGGTAAATGTTGATGAATCAGCTATAGATGGATTTACACCTCCAAATTCACCAAAAAACTGTAGATCTTGTATTTTATTTGCTGGTTTTACTTTTTTGTTACTCATGGATTTAATTTTTTGCAAAACTGATAAAAATAAAAGGATTATAAAAAGAAATATACCAATTAATTTGGAAGACTATTTAAAATTATTATTTAAAATTTAATCTTACTCATTTTCATAATAACCATATCCTGAAGTTCCATATCCGTATCCGTATCCATAACCATATCCTGAAGAAGTATGTTTAAAATCATTTATAATGATATGGATATTTTTTACTTGTTTTTGGCGATATAAGTTGTTAATTACATTTAGTGCACCTGCTTTTGAATAATTATGCCTTACTAAATAAAGATTAACGTCAGCATGTTGCATTAATATTACTCCATCTGTTACTAAACCAATTGGAGGAGTATCAATGATCACATAATCATATCTTTTATTTAACTCCATTATTAGGTTTTTCATTTTTTTACTATCTAAAAGTTCAGCGGGGTTAGGTGGTGTTGGCCCTGATGCAATTACATCGAGAGTGTCAATTTCAGTTTTTTCAATTACCTCTGCTAATTCTGATTTGTTAATAAGGTAACTACTTAATCCTTTGGAAGTATCAACTTTGAAATCCTCATGTAATTTAGGTTTTCTTAGATCTCCTCCAATAAGAATAGTTTTGTGTCCAGAAAGCGCAAATATTGCTGCAAGATTCATTGTAGTGAATGTTTTTCCTTCTCCACCTATAGATGAAGTAACTGTAATTACTTTTTTTTCTTTATCAGCTGCTAAATACTGTATATTTGTTCTAAGAGCACGAAAAGATTCAGCAATAATCGATTTTGAGGAATTTGAAACAACTAAACTTGTGGCATTATCACTATGTCCAACTAGTCCTAGTATAGGGATAGTTGTACTATTTAATAAATCAGATTTACTTTTAATTGTATCACTAAAAAAATCTCTTAATGATATTGTTGCAATAGGAGTTAATATCCCAAAAACTAATGCAATAAAATAAGCTAAACTTTTTCTTGGACTAGTTGGTTTTTCACTATCTAGCCTTGCAAAGTCAATTACTTTATGGTCTGATTCAGTTCCTGCTTTTGCAAGCGATGCTTCATATCTTTTTTGTTGTAAGTAAATAGCAGTCTGTTCATTATATTCATACTCTCTTCTAAGTATGAGATAATCTTTTTCGGCTTCAGGTAGCTTGTTGATTTTCTTATCAAAACTAGTGATTCTATCTATTAAATCTAATTCATAAATTGATGCTGATGAAATGAGGTTATTTACATTTTCTATAATTGTTTTTTTAGTGTGATTTATTTGTGATACAACAGCTATATAATTAGGGTTTTTAATAGTAGTTGTCAGCTGTAATTCTCCTTTTTTAGAGTATAATTGTAATAACTGGTTAATTAAGCTATTAAGTTCAGGGTTGCTTATCCCCATAGATGTAGGTGATACTATACTATTTGCATTTTCATCATTCCTTAAGTAAGATAGCAAAGACTTATAGTATTTAATATTAACGGATTGCTCTGATAATGAATTGTCTAATTTTTGTTTTTGAAAATAGGTTCCATATTCTTTATCAACTATATCTAAATTTGGATGAATGGTTTTGAATTGTTCTAATTTCCTTTCGATTTCAGATAAAGAGTCCTGAATAATTGTCAATTGATAATCAATAAAGTTAATGGTATTTATAGCCATTGAATTTTTGTCATTTAATCCACTTCTAATATAAATTTCAGTAATTTTATTTAATATATTTATACTTTTTATCGGAGTTCGTTCTCTTATATTTAGCTTAAGTATAGAGGTTTCTTTATTAATTGGGTTAATAATTATCTTTTCAATAAGTTTGTTTGCTAGTTTATCTGATTGATGTAATTTAAAAGAAAAATACTTTCTATTTTCAATAATTTTTTCAAGGTTGAAATGAATCGATTTATATATTTTAAAGGAGTAGAATTCAGTTTTTATTGGAGAATTAAAATTATATTCTTGGTTAATATCAATATCTGCTATTAATCTTTTTTCAAGAGTTTTCCCTAATATATTATAAGCTTGCTCATTACTTGCTGAGACTGATAGTGTAAACTTTTCATTGTTAAGTGGATTGATTTGAAAATTCACTCCTGTAAGTTGAACGTGTGAAGAATCAACTTCTACTTTGAATGGCGAACTACCAAACAATTCATTTGTTTGTAGGAATCCGTGTTGATAATATGAAATGCCAAGATCAAGTTCTTCAATAACCTTATCAAAAAGGCTGTATGAACTTAGAATTACAATTTCATTTTTTAAATTCTTTTTTCCACTAAATAACTCCAATCCTTCTAGTAGATTTTCAGCACCTAGTTGAGTGTTGTTATCGTCTCTAATTAATAGAGTTGTTGAGACACTATATTCAGGAACTTTATAGCGGTTGTTTAAGAAAGCAATGCAGCCAAAAAATAAAATTGAGAGTGCAAAATAATACCAATACTGTGCATATTTTAGAATTAGTGCTTTTATATCAATTGTTTCTTCTTGAGATAATTCTTTTTCCTGCATTTTATTCGGATATTTTTAGGTAAACATTAAACAGTACTGCTATAGTTGTTAATGTTGACAATAGTACTTGAGATTGTGATTTTCTGAATCCTTTGAAACGTAAAGGTTGTATGTAGATTAAGTCATTGTTTCTGAGATAGTAAAAATCTGAATTTAGTACATTAGTATTTGTTAAATTTAAATGATAAACTTGTTTTTTGTTTTTGTGAGAACGAATAATCTTAATTTTTGCTAAATTTCCATAGTCAGTTATATCACCAGCCATTGCTATAGCATCATATATCGTTAATCCTTCTTTATGTACAGGATAGTTTCCTGGAGTATTAATTTCTCCTAAAATTGTGAATTCAAAATTTGCTAGTTTTACAACCACAAAAGGATTTATAAGATATTCTTCTGCTTTTTTTAATATTGTTTCTTTTGCCTGATCTATATTTTGATTAACTACTAAAATTTTTCCAACATTAGGTATATCAATTGTTCCTTCTTGGCTAATAGTGAATCCATTTAAATAAAGATTAGCGACTGTTAGATTTGGATTTGCACTATTTGTATTAGTTTCAATATTAAATAAGTCATTTGACTCTTCATTTCTACTAATTACTTTGACCATTAAAATGTCTCCAATCTCTAAATGATGTTTTGGTGGTACTGGTGAAATATCCCATTCCCCAAGTTGACTATCATTTAAGTAAGTAATTTTATTCATAGGTGTACACGCTTGAATAATTAATAAAATTAACAATATTTTTAGAAAAAATACGATTTTTGACTTTGGCATTTACTTGGTTTTGGTACAAAGATAAGAAATTTACTTTCTAAATAAATAATTTTAAGTGTTGGTATAGCTGTGAAATAGGTAACCCAATAACATTTGTGTAAGAGCCATTAAGATTATTGACTCCAACTTTCCCAATCCAATCCTGAATTCCATAAGCTCCAGCTTTATCATAAGGGCTGTATTTGTCAATATAATGGTGTATTTCATTATCTGATAATAATTTGAAAGTTACCAATGTAGTTACTGAAAAAATAATCTCTTTATATTTGGATTTTAAGCAAACTCCTGTTATAACTTTATGCGTATTTTCTGAAAGTTTTTTAAGTGTTTCAAATGCTTCTTCCTTGTTTTTTGGTTTGTTAAGTAGCTCATTTCCTAAAGAAACTATTGTGTCGGCCGTTATTAATAAGTCATTGCGTCGTAAATTTTTTGAAAGAACTTCTGATTTCTGTTTAGCTAAAAATTCTGCTATCTCTTCTTCCTTTAGTGAATTGGAGAATGTTTCTTCTTCTTCACAGATCTGAATACTAAACTTTAATCCAAGATCTGATAAAAGTTCTTTTCTTCTTGGAGATGCTGATCCTAGGGTTATGTTGTATTTTTCAGATAATTTTTTTAACATTTAGTTTAGGTGTAGATAGGTGAAAAGAGGTATGGATAATATACCTGCTATCATAATAATTTTACAAAGCTGACTAATAATATAAAAGTCATTCTTTAATTTGGAAGTGTAAATTTTATAACTTAAATATAAGAAAAGGGCTTGAATAAAAATTACATATATAATAGCATTTTTATTTACACCCCAAATAGAAATTTGATATTCAAATTCACTGTTAGCTATACTATATTGAAAGTATTGAAAATATGCTATTATTAAGAAGGTGAAAGCAGTAAAAATCAGTGCAACCCACTTTGTTTTTTCTATTCCGAACGTTATTGCTAATGTTTTTGCTTGTATTTTTTTATCTCCTTCTATATCCTCTATGTCTTTAATCATTTCGCGGATAAATGTGATGATAAAAGCAAAAGCAGCATAAAATATTATAATTTTAAAGATCATCATTTCTCCATTATTTTTATTTATACCATTTGGAATTACGTCAAATAAAGCAACATTGAAAATACTAAGTGCAGTTAATAATGAAACTTGTAAGTTACCAAAAAGAAAAGAAGTTTTCATTCGTTTTGAGTAAGTCCATAGACTAAAAATACAATAAATAAAAATTAAACTATAGTAGGTGTTTTTCACTATACATGATATGTATATACCTATTACTAGTGCTAGTAAATTGAAAATAATGTACCATGAAATGGCAATTCTTGATGTTATTGATTTACCGATAATTCTACTACCTTCTTTATTTATCTTATCGGTTTTTACGTCATAAATATCATTGATAATATATCCAGAAGCAGTGATTAATACAGTAGTAAGTACTAAAAGATAAAACTGGTTAGATGATAGAATGAAATTATCCAAAAATGGATTAATTAGACTAAACTTGATAAGAAGTTGTGTGAGGGCAACAATTATCAAATTTTTAAATCTAATTAATTTAAAAAATGAAATTATATTATTCATGGATTTTCATAATATTGGTGCTAATTTTCTGATACAATTCTTTAATCTCTTTTTCTTTTATTATATTTACATGTTCTCCAATCGTAATCGTATCTTTTCTTTTAGCAGGACCTGTTTGCAATTCTTTAGGTTTGTATTTGTCTAAGTTAGCAATAGTTGCTCTTATTAAAGGTAATAAAATTTTAAAATTTATATCCTTTTTAGCTAGCAATTCACTAGCAATATGAAACATATGATTACTGAAATTACAAGCAAATACAGCAGCAATATGTAATTGTTTTCTTTGCTTAGAATTCATTTTAACTACATTGTTAGAAAGAACTTTTGCAATTTTAATTAATTGATTTTCAAATTTTAAAGAATTTCCTTCTATACAAAATGGAATTTCTGAAATATTTAGATATACATCTTTATTAAAAGTTTGAAGTGGGTAAAATACTCCATAGTTAGAAAACTTTTCTTTAAATACATTTAAACTGATGCTTCCAGAAGTGTGAACTATTGGAGTGTTTTTGATTTGTGATATTACACTCAAAATGGCATCATCATTTACGCTTACAATTATTAAGTCTGCAGATTTTAATTCAGTTAAATTATTTGTGAAATGAGCATCTATTTTTTTAGCTAGTACTTTGGCATTTTCTATACTTTTGCTGTACACTTGTAATATTGAGAAATTGCTATTTTTTAAGGCAATACCTAATCGTGTAGCTACATTTCCTGAACCTACTAAAATTATATTTTTCATTTCAAATTATTTCAATACAAATTTAATAATAATTCGTAATTTTGCAGTATAAATTTTACATATGATAACTAGATTATTAAAGTTTCTTTCTTCCATGCAATTAATGAGTGTACTTATATTATTATTTGCCTTTTCAATTGGCTATGCAACCTTTATTGAAAATGATTTTGGAAGAACATCAGCAAAGGCATTAATCTATAATGCTTGGTGGTTTGAAATGATATTAGTTCTACTTACTTATAGCTTGATAAATAATGTTATTAAACACAGGTTATTTCGTATGGAAAAGATTGCCTCACTTACTTTTCATTTGTCTTTTATTCTTATTCTGATAGGTGCTGGAATTACTCGTTATATTTCTTATGAAGGTATGATGCATATTCGTGAGGGAGAAAGTACTAATCAGTTTATTTCTGATGACACCTTTTTTCAAATACATATTAATGATAAAGTTCATCAACTTAATCATGATGAAAAATTGTATTTATCAGCTATTACAAATAATAATTTTTCTTTGAAATTAGATTTTAAAGATTATGATATTAAGATTGAAGGCTTAGAATTTTTACCTAATGTAAAAGATTCACTATTTACAAATGTTACTGAAGGAAAGAATATGTTACACATTGTTGTTCCTGGAGATAATGGTATGCAATCTGAATATTTAAATGACAAGGAGCAAAGAGTAATTAAGGGGGAGGTGTTTACCTTTAATAATCCTACTGAAGGAGCAATAAACTTGAGCTCTGATAGTAATAGTGTTTTTTGTAATTCTCCATACTCTGTTACAGCAATGAGTATGGATACTAGAATTATTAGGGATTATGATGGTTTAAGTGATTTTACCTTAAAGAGTAGAACTTTGCATACAGCTAATGGTTTAAATTTTGTGCTAAAGGAGGTATTAGAAAGTGCTAAATTGATACCAATAAGTACATCTAATGTTATGAATGATGGAGCAGAGGATGCTTTAATTGTGAAAATAAATGCTGGTAGAGAAGAAAAGATAGTTACTCTATATGGTGGTAAAGGTTACCAAGGAGATAGTGAAGTATTTGCTGTAAATAACTTAAATTTTAAGCTGTCTTATGGTTCTAAGTATTATTCAGTTCCTTTTGATGTTAAACTGCGTGATTTTCAATTGGACAGATATGCAGGCTCTATGAGTCCATCTTCATATGCTGCTGAAATTAGTGTTTTAGAAAATGATACTGAATCACAACATAGAATTTTCATGAATAATGTATTACAGTATGGTGGTTTTCGTTTGTTTCAATCATCTTATGATAAGGATGAAAAAGGAACAATCCTTTCAGTAAATCATGATTGGTGGGGTACGCTTATTACATATATAGGATATTCGTTAATGGTTTTAGGAATGGTATTAGTTTTTCTTACTAAAAAGACTAGATTTAACTTTTTAACTAAAAAATTAAAAAAGTTAAAAAATAAATCCGTTATTCTTTTCATTCCATTATTCTTTTCACTTTCTGCAAAACCAGCCGAGGTGATTAATGCAGATCATGCTGCTCGATTTGAAAGTTTAGTTGTACAGGACAACGGAGGTAGGTTAAAGCCTGCCCACACTTTATGTTCTGAGTTTCTAAGAAAAATATATGGTAAAGATAGATTTATTAATTTATCAGCTACGCAGGTAATTCTAGGTATGATGAGTGATCCTGTTATCTGGGGTAAAAAAGATTTAGTGAAAATTTCACATCCAAAAATAAGAGCTTTATTAGGATCTACTGACTTAAAATCAAAATATATTAGAACTTCTTTTAATAGTTTTTTTGAAAAAAATGGAAATTATCTTTTAGCAAAATTAGTGGAGGATTCTTATGCTAAATTGCCGGCCAAACGTTCGGAATATGAAAAGGAAATTATCATGGTAGATGAAAGAGTGAATATTTGTTTTGCTGTTTTTAGTGGTGGAATATTTAGATTTTTTCCTTTAGCTAGCGATTCTAATAATACTTGGTTTTCTTATACTGAACATGCCAAGTTTTCAGATAATGATTCTCTTTTTGTTTCTAATATTATCCCAATGTATTTTAGGTCGGTAACGAGGGCTTTAAATGATAGTAGTTGGGCTTCTGCTGATAGTATTGTTGGATATATTAGTAAATTCCAAAATCGTTATGGATCTGAGATAATTCCTGATGAATCAAAAGTGAAATTAGAAATAACTTATAATAAGTTAGGATTGTTTTCTAAATTATTTATGTATTACAGTTTGGTGGGGTTAGTTTTACTTATTTTACTTATTGTACAATTATTTAATAATACAAAATTTGTTCGTATTCTAGTTATAGCTTTTAAATGGTTAATTATTTTAGGATTTTTAGCGCATACTTGTGGGTTAATTATGAGATGGATTATTTCTGAACACGCACCTTGGAGTAATGGATATGAATCTATGATTTATATTGCATGGGCAACAATATTTGCAGGCTTAATTTTTAGTAGAAGATCATTGCTTTCTCTTGCGGCTACAGCCATTGTTTCTGCAATGATATTAATGGTCGCTCATTTAAATTGGCTTGATCCTGAAATAACAAACTTAGTTCCGGTATTAAAATCTTATTGGTTGATGATACATGTAGCAATTATTGTGGCGAGTTATGGCTTTTTAGCTTTGGGAGCAATTCTTGGATTTATTGCTTTGGGGCTTATTATTTTTACTACTAAATCTAATAAGGTAAAATTAAAGGATACCCTAACAGAATTAACGATTATAAATGAAAAAACATTAGAAGTTGGTCTATTTATGCTTACAATTGGAACCTTCTTAGGAGGTGTTTGGGCAAATGAATCTTGGGGTAGATATTGGGGCTGGGATCCTAAGGAGACTTGGGCTTTAGCAAGTATACTAGTTTATGCTTTTGTATTGCATATGCGTTTTATTCCATCATTAAAAAGCAAGTATGTTTTTAGTGTTGCTTCTTTGGTAGCCATATGGGCTATTATTATGACTTATTTTGGAGTGAATTATTATTTATCAGGCCTACATTCTTATGCAGCTGGAGACCCTATGCCTATTCCTGTTTTTGTGTATTACTTGGTAGCAGTAACTATTATTACCTCTATTATTGCTAAATTTAATTATAAAAAACATTATTAATGAAATTGGATATTTTAGTTTTTGGCGCTCACCCTGATGATGTTGAATTAGGTTGTGGCGGAACAATAATTAAGGAAATTAAGGCAGGTAA
>MDSY01088367.1_pt1 | contig 11017 bp, 1 predicted proteins | sample 811131 | NCBI WGS metagenome assembly MDSY01 (sample SAMN05326643, study PRJNA326480) | marine metagenome | isolation source: seawater | place: Atlantic Ocean: South West | collected 2010
CGCGCCGACGCGTGCAGCACGCGTGTAGCAGCAGGCATGCGCACGACAAACGACGACGAAGACGCGGCGGAGGAGGTGAGGCTCCTTGCGGAGAGTCTGAAGGCGCGGAAGGAGAAGGAGTTCAAGACTGCCATCGACACCCTGCGGGAGCGGCTCGGAACCACTCGGTTCCTCCAGCTCCTCAGCCGGGTCCAGCCCCAAGACAAGGGCTGGACCCGGCTGCTCATGACGGTGCTGGAGTCCCTCGACGCGAAGCGGTTGCAGAAGCCCGACCTCGTCAGCGGGCTGCAGGAGCTGGTCTCCGCCGCCGCCAAGGTAGGCTCCGTCTTTGCCGTCTCAAAGACCCGCGAGACCATGGCGCACCTCGTGCAGCTGGTCGACCCGGCCGCCGCCGAGCCTCTCAAGGGCAAGTCGGCCGAGCAGTGCTGGCGCATCCTCGCCACGCTCTGCGCGCAGCCCGCGTACTTCGCGATGATGGGCCGCGAGGCAGCGCAGGCCCTCGCCGAGCGCATCAGCCGCCTCTGCTGGTCAGCGCTCGGCGCGGACGACGACGAAGGCGGCGGCGGCGGCAGCGGCGGGGGTGGTGGGGGTGCCGTGGGCGCGGCGGCGGCCACCGCAGTGGCCACGACGCACACGGCCAAGGCGGGCGAGCTACTCGCGAGCCTGGTCGAGCACTTCCCGTTTGCGCTGCCGCCGCCCACGCTGCGCGCGCTGCTCGAGCGCTTCGTCGCGTACCTGGCGCGCGAGGACTCTCGCGGGCTCGAGCAGCGCGACCTGCTACCGCAGCTGTGGGGCTGCGTCAACACGCTGCTGCGGCGGCAGGGCGCCGACGCGCTCGGCATGGTGTGGCGCGTCGTCGTGTCGCACCCGCCGCTACTCGCATGGCTCACCCGCCGCCTGGCCTCGACCGAACGTCCCGCCCTCGTGGAGCAGCTCGTCCAGTTTGCGCGCACCGCGCTGCGGCTGGCGGCGCTGGCGCGGCGGCCGCCGCCGCAGCAGCTGTGTGAGGCTGTCGGCGCGCTGGTGCGGCGCGAGGTGCACGGTGGCGGCGGCTCTCTGCTGCGGCCCCTGGAGGCTGACTACGCCGCGCTGCTCCGTGGGCAGCACCCGGCGGAGACGCACGCGCCGCTTTGCTTCCTCGAGCTTGCGGCTGACATGTTGCTGCTCGAGACCGGCGGTAGCTTCGGCTTCGGAGGCGGCGGCAGCGGCAGCGACAGCGATGGCGATGGCGACGGCGGTGGCGAACGTGCCGAGCCCGCTGCCAAGCGGCAGCGCGCCGCGCCGGCGGCAGAGTGGGCGGAGGGGGTATCCAGCGGGATGTGCGACCTGCTGACGCTCTGTGGCGTCGGCGGCGGTGTCAGCGGTGGTGTCAGCGGTGGCGTAAATGGCGGCGGCGGCAGCGGTGCAGTGGACGGCGGTGGGATGTCAACTGGCCGTCACTGCCGACGGCTCCTACTGCTCTGTGTTGCTCTGGGCCGCGCGCCACCGCTGCCACCCGCCGCGGCCGGCGCGGCGGTGCGCGCGCTGCTGCCGTTGGCTGAGAGCGCCGGCGAGGACGAGCAGGTGTGCCCGATGCCCCCGCGCAGATGCGCTCAGATCCCCACACGAGACCCCCTCATACAGCAAAATAGCCCGGTGGACACGTGAGCCACGGCATCTCACCTTGCCAGGAGTGCGCCTCACTCTGCCAGGAGCCCCACACGCCTCACCCTGTCAGGATCCTCACACGCCTCACCCTACCAGGAGCGTGCCGCGCAGCTGCTGGCGCTCCTCTGCCTCGTGGCACTCTCCGAACCCCTCGCGTCGGCGTCGACGTCGGCGTCATCATTGTCGTCGTCGGCCGCGGCGGTGTCTTTGTCACCTTCTTCGGCGTCGGCGGTGGCGACGCGGCAGTCGGCATGCGCCAAAGGGTGGGCGGGTGCTTGGGAGGCGCTGATGGCGGCCGAAGACGCGGGCGACGACGCGGGCGGTGGCGGCGACGAGGGGCAGGCGCGCGACGGTGGTGGTGGTATTGGTGGATCTGGTGGGTTGGGCGGATTTGGCGGTGGCAGCGGCGGTGGCAGCAGCAGTACCGTCATCGGCGGTGGCAGCAGCGGTGGCGGCGGTGGCGGCGGTGCGGGCGGCGGCAGCGGCCTTGCAGCGCGCGTGAGTGAGCTGCGGCAGCGGCTATTGTGCCGTCTGCTCCGCGCCGGCCTCGCGCCCGCCACGGGACTCGACCGCGCGCTCGCGCGCCTCGTCGCGCCGCGCGTTGCGCCTGGCGCGGAAGAGGAGACCGGCGGCATGGGTCTCGGCGGCGCGCTCGAGGCGCTCTGCCGCAGCGCCGAGCCGCGGCAGAGGCTGGTGCTTGCAGTGCTGAGCGCGCGGCCGCCGCCGCCGCTGTCCGACAGCGAGGCGGCGCGGCGCGGCGGCGCGCTGCTGCTCGGTGCCGCGCCGCGCGCTGTGCTCGCAGCGGCGGAGCTGCGGCGGCGGGGTGGCGGCCGCGCTATCGACGGGGGCGGCGCCTCCTCCTCTGCGCTCGCCGGCGCCATAGGCGCGGCAAGCGGCACGCTGCGCGCCACCACCGCGCTGCACCCCGCCGCTGTGCTCGCAGCTGCGCTGCAGCCTCTACAGACGCTCCGCGCGGCGGCGGCGGCTGTCGACCTGCGTGCTGGTGTGGTGCTTGCCGCGGCGGGCGCGCCGCCCGATTGCTTGCAGCCCCTGCTGAGTTCTGACGCCGCCACCGACGTCGCCGACGCCGTCGACCCGTGCGCGCGCGGTGGGCTCGCACACGCGGGTGCCGAGCTGCTAGCGCTCGAGGCAGCGCGACAGGCGCCGTGGGAGGCCGAGGCCAGCGGCGGCGGTGGTGGAGGTGGAGATGGAAGCGGTGGAGGCGGCGGCGACGGCGGCGGCACCTGTGGCGGCGGCAGCGCGGGGACCCTCGATCCACTTGAGCGGGCGGGCGGCGTGATGGCGCTGCGCATCGTGCTGGCGAGCGAAGCGGACCGCGCGGGCAGCGGCGGCTCCGAAGCCGCGGCTGCGGCGGCGCTACGGCCGCTGCTACCGTCCGCGCAGGCGGAGGCGGAGCTAGCGGCGCTCGACGCGCTTGTTGCACAGCTCTCACCCACAGCAATGGCCACGCGCGGCGGCGGCGGCGGCGGTAGCAGCGGCGGCGGTGCAGTCGGTGGCGAAGGAGACGCTGCCGGCGCAGACTGCGCGGGCGGCGACGCGGCATGGCTCGGCGTTTCTCGCGCGTCCGAGGTGGCGCTCGGGCGGACATGCGGCCAGCTGGTGGAGCTCCTGCGCAGCCAGACGGGTGATGGCATCGATCCGGTACAGCTGGGTCGCCTCTGTCTCGCCGCGCGGCTCCTGGCGCTCCCGCTGCCGGCGGAGGGGGCAACGGTGGCGGTGTCCGCGTCCGCGTTCGGGAGCGGGACGGAGGCGCCTGCGGGCGGCGCGCCGCCGCCGCAGCGCGCACTTTTCGATGCTGTGGTGAGCGCGGCAAGCGACGCCGCGCGCGCACTCAGCAGCTGCGCGCACCTGCAGACGCTCTCGCTCGTGCCGGTACTCGTGCTCGCGCTGCTCCGCTGCCGCGGCGGCAGCGGCGGCGGTAGCGACGGCGGCGCGGCGGCGCGCCGCGCGCTGCTGCGCCTGCTCGCCCGCCGCGCATCGGCCGAACTGCACGTGCTGCTCGCACGGCTCGTGCGTCTTGCCGCCGAGCGGCGCGGTGGCGAAGGCGGCGACGGTGCGGTGGACGACGACGACGGCTTCGCCATCGACGCGCACGACGCCTCAGTGGATGCCCAGCAGACCGCCGCCGCGCTTGGTCACTGGATTGCGGTGCTTGTCGTGCTGTGTGCGGCGGAGCGCGCCGAGCCCGGCGTCTTCCCTGCGGACGAAGCGTCCAAGCTGCTCGAGTGCGGCGGAGGACTCCTGCCCCTCGAGCAGCCGGCTCTCGGCCTGCAGCTGTGCGCCGCCCTCTCCGCCCACCCTGACGCCGCGCTGCTGTGCAAGCTCGCCGCGTTTGCCGGCCGCGTCGCCGCCCGACCGGCGAGCGACGGCCCGCCCGCCGTCTCGCTCTGCCTCGGCCTGGCCTGCCAGATCATGCGCTCCGCGCGCGCGGCGCGCACGGCGACTAGCGAGGCTGCCGCTGCTACAGCGCCCTGCAGAGCGGCGTCGCTAGCACTGGTGGGCGACGCGTGCGCTGACCTCGTCGACACCGCGCTGGCCGGTGCCGAGGACGCGCCGCTCGGCGAGGCGGTGGCCGCGGCGCGCGCCGCGCTCGCGCTGCTCGAGCTGCGCGCCACGGCAGCGGAGGACGCGCCGCCGAGCGCGGAGGACGAGGCGCGCGCGCGCTCGACGGCGCGCAGCACCGTGGCACTAATGCTCTCCCGCCGCGCTGATGCGCACGCGGACACGCTGCGGATGCAGGCGTGGCTGCTACCGCTACTGCCGCGGCTGCTGGCGCTACGGCCCGCCGCTGAGCTGCAGGCAGAGCTGCGCGAGGGCGTCTGCTGCGACCGGCGCGACGCGCCGCTCGAGGCGCGGCTCGCCGCTGCGCTGTTTGCCGCGGCAGCGCTGCGCGGCGGCGCCGCGGCACAGCCGCGCGTGCTGCTTGCGCTCTGCCAGTCGGCGGTGGCAATGCGGCCGGACGAGGCCGTCGTCCTGCCGCTGCTGCGCACGCGCTGCGCGCTGCTCGGCGGCCTTGGCTCTCTACTGGCGCTTCACCTACCGTGGCTGGTCGAGCGGTGGGTGGAGGAGGCGCGGCCCCTCGACGACTTCCCTTGCCACTGGCTGCTCGACGCGCCGGCGGACAGCGCGGCCGGCGACACCGTGCAGCCTCAGCAGCCGCCATCGGCAGCCGCGGCGACCGCGGCGGCGAAGAAGCGGCGCGAGGCTCTGCGCGCCTTTCTGCGCGACCACGCGTACGCGGTCATGCCGGCCCTCGCCGGTGCGGCGGCCGTGCATGCAGCAGGCAGCGCGGCGGCGCTCGACCAGCTCGGGCGCGCGGGGCTACTACCCGCCACAGCGCCGGAGCTCGTGGAGCGCCACCTGCCCGAGATTGTGGGGAGATGGCTGCCGACGCGGTTCACCCCGGCGCGCCATGGAAACGAGAAGCGGTGGGAGAAGCTGCAGACGTGGCTCGAGGCGCAGCTGCGGGCTGCGGGCGCGGCGACCGACCCGCACGTGAAAGACCCGAATGATCCACGGCTCACCTTCGCCTTGCGCGTTGGTAGGGTCGACGACTATCTTCTGGCGCTGCTGGATGGCTGCGGCGATGAGCCCGTGGCAACGGATAGCAGCGCGGCGGTCGCGGCGGCCGCGGCTGGCGCGGCGTCTTCGGCCAACCCGCGTGATCGAGTCAAGCAAGCTATGAGCCAAATGGCGGGGCTGCGCATCGCCGGTCAGACGCCGGGCGCACTTGTCTGCGCCACGGCGAACAGGCTGGTCGACTTGCTGCTTCACCTGCACCACGCGCACGCTGCACGCGCGCGCGCGGGCACGCCTGACGCGCGACGGCGGGCAGCGATGCTCTGTACGCTCGAGCTGCTCACGCGGGGGGCTGCGGACGGGGGGCTGCTGACGGGAGGTCTACGCTCGCCGCACGCCACCGAAAAGAAGCTCAACTTGCCGGCCGTCTCGCGCTGGCTGCAGCACGCTGCGCTCACGCTGCTGCTCACTGCTGATGGCGGTGGCGGCGGCGGCGGCGGCGGCGGCGGGACGCGCGCCGTCGCGACCCGCTGCTGCCGCGTGCTGCGTGCCGTGCTCGACGCCGTGCTCAAGTGCACCGACGAGCAGCTCAGCGCGGCGCTCGGCTCGAGCGCGGCGCCCGCCAGCGCAACGCACGCGCGGAAAGCGCTGGTGCGCCGCCATGCCGTGACTCTTGTCTCGGCGCTAGTGCCCGTCGCGCGCGGCGACGCGGGCGGCGGTGCCGCCGCCGAAGCGCTCGTGCTGCTCAAGTACGCCATCGAGAACATCTCCCCCTTGGTGCGCGCGCAGCTTCAGCCGCTGCCGCGCGTGCCCGCGGCACTGGCGCCGCTGGCCGACATGTTAGATCAGGCGCGCGCGAAGACGACACTCGAGGCGGCGCTCGAATCGTTCGCGTGGCTGCCCGAGCAGGAGGCGCGCGGCGCAGCCCTTCACGCGCGGCTGCACGCGCTGCGCGCGCGGCTCGACGAGGCGCGCGCCTCATCCGAGCTGCCGCGCGCGCTGCGTCGCCACGCAGCGGGCGGCGCCACCGACGCGGAGGCGGTGCTTGCGCGCGCCGCTGTCGCCGCCGCGCAGCGGCTGCTGATGCTCAGCCGTGGCGAGACGGGACCGCTGCTGTGCGCGCTACTCGGCGAGTGCCTCGCTGCGCTCGCGGCGTGCGGGCTACCGCCGCGCGCGCTCTCCGACGCGGGCGCGCGCCGCGGAGGCGGCAATGGCTTCGGAGGCGGCTTCGCGCCGCGCGGCGCGCTCAAGCAGCTGCTGCGCGACGTGCTGCACTTACTGCACGGCCGGCTGACCGACGACGACGAGCAGCTCGCGCTGTTGGCGGCGGCGGCGGTGGGGCAGATCCAGCACCGCGCCAAGTCCGACGACGAGCTCAAGGTCGCGCTCAAGGGGCTGCGAGACGAGCGAAACTTCGAGCTACTCGCCGCAGAGCTCGAGGCCTACCGCCCCGCGCCCACTGCCGGCGCCCCCGCTTCCTCGGCGGCGGCGGCGGTTGTCGCGATGCGGCTCGACGCGAAACGCGCGATGACTTCCGCGCTGGAGGCCGCCGACGCGGCGTCGGCGCCACCGTCGAGCGAGTCGCTCTGGCGGATGCGCAGCGCCGCCGAGAGCGCTGACGGCTGGCTGTGCCGCCTCGCCCAGTCGCTGTTGAGGCACGTGGCCGACCCGGTGCTCGCCCCCTGCCGGCTGCTCGCGGCGCGGCTGCCCGGCCTCGCACGGCTCTGCCTGCTCCCTGCGCTGCTCAAGCTGCTCGAGGTCGACACCGACGCCTCCTTCGCCGCCAGCCTCGCGCGCGGGCTGCAGCTCGCCTTTGACGCGGCCGGTGCGCCCGAGGCCACGCCCACCGCGGCGCAGCTGCAGGTGGCGGAGGGCGCGCTGCCGGTGCTGCTGCAGCTGCACGCGCACGCCACGCACCTGCGCCACGGCCAGCTGCCCGCCGGCGCGCGCCGCCACCTGGGCAAGCTCGCCTGGCACGACACGCTGCTCAAGGAGCTCGACCTGCAGCGCGCCGCGCGCGCCGCGTTGCGCGCGGGCGCGCCGCTGAGCGCGCTGCAGCTGCTCGAGCTGCATGCGGGCGTTGACGGCGAGTGGCGCCCCGTCGCGGCGCTCGCGCAACCGGGCTACGCGGCGCTGCTGCTGCAGGTGCTCACACGGCTTCCCGCGGCCGACTGTGCCAACGGCGCCGCCGCCGCCGACGCTGACGATGCTGCGAGCGTGCTACGTGGCCTTGCACAGCGGGACGATGCCTGGGGCGGACTGGGGGTCATCGAGGCAATGCGCGAGGCCGTCAGTGGCGCCGGCGGTGGCACCGAGGCGGCCGAGCTGCAGCTGCGCGCGGCGGCGGCGCTCCGCCGCCTCGGATGCGAGCCGCTGTGCGCGGCGTGCCTGCAGCAGGCGCCGCCTAACACGCCCATGGAGGTGGATCACGGCGGCGGCGCGGAGGTGGTGGACGGCGAGGAGGACGCGGCTGACGCGGCGCTGCGCGAGGCGCGCGCGGCGTCGGCGTGGCGGCTCGGCCGCTGGGACCACGGCGGTGGTGGCGGTGGCGGCGGTGGCAGCGGGATGGGCGCGGCGGGCGCGGGCGGCGCGGCGGCGGGCGGCGCCGGCTTCGAGGTGCGACTACACGCCGCGCTGGCAGAGCTGCATGCTGGGCGGCCGCGCCGCGCGTGCGCCACGCTTGACGAGTGCACACACGCTTTGGTGCGCCAGCTGGGCCGAGCAGGCGACGAGGGCGGCAAGCGCGCGCTCGAACTGCTCACGCGGCTGCGCATGTGCGCCGACGCCGCCGCGGTGACGCGCGCGCTCAGCACGGCGGGCGCCGCAGCGGGCGGGCGCGTGGCGGCGCGCGTGGCGCTTGGAAGCGGCGGTGGCGGCGGCGGCGGCGGTGGCGAGGAGGACGAGGAGGCCAGCGCGCTCACGGCAGCGACGGAGGGCGACTTCACGCTGGTCGAGTCTGTCCTGTCGCTGCACGCAACGCTGCTGCGCCTCGGCGGCGCGGGCACGGCAGCGCAGGCCGAGCACGCGCTGCGCGCCGCCGTGAGTGCACGCCGTGCAGACGCGCTCGGGTGGGCGGCTGCCGCGCTCGCGCGAGGTGCAGCACTCCCTGCAGCGGGCGAGCTGCTAAACTGCCGTGCGCGCTGGGCGGAGGCGCGCGTCCTGTGGCGGGAAGGAGCCGCCGCGATCGGCGGTGGCGGCCTTGGCGACGGTGGCTTTGGCGGCGGTGGCTTTGGCGGCGGCGGGTATGCACCTCCGCTGGCGCGTACGGCCGCCATCGAGATCGCGAGCTCGCTCGTGGCGCAGCTTGAATCGGCTGGCAGTGGCGGCGGCGGCGGCGCGGGTGGCGCGAGCGGCGGTGTAGCAGCGGCTTTGCTGTTAGCGGAGGTGCATCGCGTGGGCGGACAGTGGCTGGCAGCGGAGCGGCGCCCTGATGAGGAGGTGCGGCGGCGCTTCGATGCGGCGGTGGCACTCTGCGAGACGCATCACGACGCGGCGATCGCGACGGCGGCGTCGACGGCTGGCGGCGTGGCCGCTACCTCGCTACTGGCTGTTGCACACGAGCGATGCGAAGCGCACCACGCGTACGCCGCGTGGCTTGAGGCGCGCCACCGCGCCGTCGAGCAAGAGCGGCTGACGCCGCACGAGCAGCGCGTCGAGCGGTTGACGGTCGCCACCGCTGCCGCGCTTGCCGCGGGTGGCGGCGGCCTGGCGGCGGACGCGAAGGCGGCGGACGCGGCGCGTTTGCGCCTGGGCATGCTCGAGGAGCGCCGCAGGCGGCGCGATGGCGAGCGCGTGCGGCTCGCGGCGGCAGCGCTGCGCCAGCACGCGGCGGCGGCGCGCTGCGCCGCGTCCCACGACCACGCGGCCATCTTCGCGATGGTCGGGCTATGGTTCAATCTGGGCGCGCAGCTGTCCGAGGCCGAGGACGAGCTGTGCTCGCTGCCGACGCACAAGCTGCTGCCGCTGACGCAGCAGATGGCGTGCCGCCTCGGCGCGCCCAAGAGCGGCGCCGACGACTTCCAGCCGGCGCTGCGTAAGGTGCTGCTACGCGTAGGGAAGGCGCACATCCATGCGGTGCTGCCGCCACTGCTTGCGCTCGCCTACGGCGACCGCTACTCGGTGGAGGAAGTGGCGTGTGAGGAGGATGTCTTCGATAGCGCACAGGTGCACCGCACCGGGTTCTTCGGGAATATAGGGTTGCAGCCTCTGGTACATGGCATGGACATGGGAGGTGCCTTGTCCGGCGCCGCGCAGGCCCACCGGGTTGCAGCCTGGGATACGTAGGCTTGCAGCTTCTGGTGCATAGAAGGCTTCCTTGTCCGGCACTGCGCAGGTCGACGCGGCGCGCGAGCTCGTCAACGAGTTGCGCCGCTGGGAAGCGCAGCAGCCGCTGCGGCAGCATGCGGCGGCCGGCGGCGGTGGTCCGCCGCCGCCGCCTCGGCTGGCCGTGGACGCGACCGAGACGCTCTTCGACTTCTATCTGCAGTTAGCGTGGGTGCCGGCCAAGAAGATGCTCGATGACTGGAAAGCAAAGAACCCAAAGAAGTTGCTGCCGATGGAGCACGTTATGGAGGCGGCGCGGCGACGCGAGCAGCGCGGCAAGGGAGTGCGCGGCGGCGGTGGCGAGCGCTTCGGCATGCGCTCAGGCCACGAGCTCTACCGCGGCATGCTCGATGGTGAGCTGTCGGCGTGCGCCGTGCTCACGCACCGCAATGCGGCCGACGGCGTCGAGCCGGTCTACGTCGCGGGCTTTGGTGCGATTGGCGCGGCGGCGGTGCGCGGCGGTGGCGGCAGCGGCGCGGCGGCACGAGAGCAGGCGACGATCGACACGGCGGGCGGTATCAACCTGCCCAAGATCGTCGAGTGCATCGGCAGCGACGGCAGCGTGAGCAAGCAGCTCGTCAAGGGCAAAGATGACCTTCGGCAGGACGCGGTGATGCAGCAGGTCTTCACACTCGTCAACGTACTGCTACGGCGCGACGTCGCGGCACGCAAGCGCGCGCTGCACATGCGCGCGTACCACGTCGTGCCGCTCGCCCCGACGGCAGGCGTGTTGCAGTGGGTGGACAACACGATGCCCGTCTCCAGCTGGCTGGTGAAGGGGCACGACCGCCACCGGCCATCAGCCTCGGGCGACTGGACCAACCAGGTGTGCCGCAACACCATGTCGGCCGCGCGCAAGGTGGCCGACACAATGGCGCCCGCCGCAGCGGCGGCACACTTGCTCAAGGAGTATCAGATGGTGTCGAGACACTTCCATCCGGTCATGCACCTGCTCTTCCTCGAGAGGTGGCCTCACCCTGCGGCGTGGTTTGAGCGCCGCCTCGCCTACGCACGCTCGCTCGCCGCCGGCTCGATGGTTGGCTTCGTGCTGGGACTGGGCGACCGGCACGCCTCCAACATCCTGATCGATAACAACTCGGCCGAGCTAGTGCACATCGACCTCGGCATCGCCTTCGGTGCGGGGAGGCTGCTTCCAACGCCTGAAAGAGTCCCCTTCCGGCTGACGCGTGACCTCGAGGCGGGGCTGGGCGTGTGCGGCGTCGAGGGCGTGATGCGCGGCGCTGCCGAGCAGTGCATGCGCGTGCTGCGCGACTCGACGGAGCCGCTGCTGACGGTGCTCGAGGTCTTCGTGCGCTCTCCGCTGCACAAGTGGAGTTTCAGCCCCCTTGCCAAGGGAGCAGCCAAGCAGACAGCCGCCAAGCAAACGGCCGCCGCCGCCGCCGCCGCCGCTGCCGCCCCGCCGCCGCCGCCGCCGCTCGTTCACCCTCGGGGCCGGCGATCGTCGGCGGCCGGCGGCGTGGCCGGCCTCGGCGGCGCGACCGGCCTC
>MDSY01130055.1_pt1 | contig 11017 bp, 1 predicted proteins | sample 811131 | NCBI WGS metagenome assembly MDSY01 (sample SAMN05326643, study PRJNA326480) | marine metagenome | isolation source: seawater | place: Atlantic Ocean: South West | collected 2010
AGGGGAGTGGTAGTGGGGTGTTAGGGGAAGGGTAGGGGGGGGGAGACGGCGCGCCTGGTTGGGCTCCTTGAATCCGGTGAGTGTGGTGAGCACCGAGCGCACGCCGCCGCCGGGCATCGGCACCTCCGCCTCGATCACCACACCCTTGGCCGCGTGGCGCGTGCCCGAGCGCTTCGTGATGCTCAGAATGTCCGCATACTCTACTGAGAGTACGTGCCGCCTCGTCGCCTCATTCTCCTCGTCGGCAGCGGCGGCGGCGGCCTTGGCGGCGGCCTTGCGCGAGCGCAGCTTCTTACGCGCGAGCTCTGCGTACGTCACCTTCTCCTTGCAGCGGAAGTGGAGCGAGTGCGAGCCGAGCCAGAGCTCACCGAGACTCGCGCCACCCTCCTTGAGCGCCGCCGCGTCGGCCGCCCTCGGCGCGGCGGCGAGCTGCTCCGAGAGCGGCGGGCGGCGCGCGCCGCTCCGGCTGCGGTCGACGAGCTCGAGCCCGCCGAGCGCGCGCGCCTCGAGCACCGCCTCCGTCTCCGCCGCGCGCCGCTCGGCGGCGAGAATGTCCGTGTTGGCGCAGGCGCACGTGAGCGCCTTGAGCAGCAGCTCGTTCGGCGGCCGCTCGAAGAGCGCGCGCCACGCGCCCTCGTCGGCGGCGGAGGGGCGCGCCTCTTCGTGGAGCAGCAGCGCGGGCAGCCAGAGGTGCGGCTGCTCGCGCCCCATCGCCGCCGCAAGGTCGGCAGCGTCAAAGGCGGCGCCGACTTCCTGCTTGGTGCCCGAGCCAACGTTGATCAGCCTCAGCCCGGCGTCGAGCTGCGGTGAGGGCACGGCGAGCGAAGCGCCTGGCCGGAGGATGCCAGCGTGGAGCATCGGCTTCCCTGGGATCTGCAGGTCGACGGCGAGGTGGTGCGCCGAGCGGTTGAGCACGGTGAGCATGGAGCGCACGGTGAGACGCGTGCCCGAGCGGTGCAGCTCCACTTCGCACACGAGTGAGAGCGGCCGGTGCTGCAGCATCCCGGGCGGCTGTCCGTTGGCGCGCTCGAGAGGGACGACGCACGTGCCGGGCGAGTTGACGACGATCCCATGGATCGGGCGGCAGCCAGGCAGCTCGATTGAGATGGCATGCTCGGTGTCCTCGTGCCATTCGCGCGCGCGCCCGTCGGTGCGCCCGCCGAAGAGCCGCAGCTTCGTGGAGCCGCCGCTCTCGAGGGTTGAGAACGAGGCGGGCGGAGAGGGGCGCGTGCTCGATGTGGTCTCCCAGAAATCGATCGTCTCTCCGCTCTCGTTGGCGAACCAGTAGGGCACCTCGCCGGAGGAGATCTGCCGCAAGTGCTCGCGCAGCTCGCACACGCCGCCGTCTCCTCCGCCCCCCGAGGCGCCGCCCTCGACGGGCACCTCCGACAGGCCGCCGCGCTCAGCCTCTGCCTGCGACGCATCGCCCCCGCCGCCTTCGGACGCCGCCTCAACGACGCCGCAGCCCTCGCCCTCGGGCACCTTGAGCAGGCTCTCGATGGCCAGCGCATCCCACCGCTCATCGTATCCGCTCGCCGCCCGCCTCGCCGCGGCCTCGCGGCAGCGCCGCTGAAAAAGAGCAAAAGAAAAAATGTTTTTTGACATGTGGGAGAAATGGGGTCGCCACATATGGGAAAAAGGGGTTGAGGATTTTTTTTCCTGCTCCTCGAGCGCGCCCATCCCCGCGCGCACGTTGTCGAGGAGCGAGCGGAGCGCCGCGTCCGTCACGTTGGCGTTGATGCTCTCGGCGACGGTGAGAGAAAGCGTCGCGAGGTTCCCGCCGAGACGCACCGTGAGCGCCGATTCGAACGGCTCGAGCAGCGGCTCCCACGAGAACTTGGAGGCGCGGTACCAGTCGAGGCGGACGCGCACGCGCAGGTCTTCCATCGAGAGCGGCGCGCACTCGCCCGCCTTGTCGAGGCTGAGCGTGAGCGGCTCCTCCTCATCGGCGCCAGCGTTGCCGCCGCCGCCACTGCCGCCGCCGCCGCAGAGCCGCAGCTGCACGAGCGGCAGCGCGGGGAGCTCGGCGGAGAGGAGGGTGAGCTGGATGGCGGGAAGCGATGCGAGCACGGCCACCTTTGCGGGGGGGGCCGCCTTGGGCGCCGCCTGGAGCTCGACGAGGAGCGCCTGGAGGACGGTGCCCTGCAGCGCGTGCGCCCACTGGACGCCGGTCCAGTAGAAGAGCATCAGCAGCGGGAAGGAGAGCGAGAGCGCGAGCGGGTGGGGGAGGGCGATCGACGCCTGCTGGTGGGTCTTGCGCGGCGACTCGTCGAGGAAGAGGCGCTTCGTCTCGCTCAGCGTCAAGACGAAGGGCTCGAGGAAGCAGGGCTGCTCGTCGAGCGGGCTCGGCAGCACGACGGGCGTCGCCGGCGCGCCGCGCGCACGATTGGCGTGCGTCGGCTGCGTGAGCGTCCCGCCGAGCCAGCTGGCGGCGGGTGCCCGCCGGAAGTGGCCGATCGAGAGGCAGCTCATCTGGTGCGACAGCTGCATCACCACCGTCTTCTCGAGCACGCGAGCCGCGGCGCCGCTCCTGCCGCCGCCTCCCGGCGTTGCCGCCGCGAGCGACTTGGAGAGCTCGAGCTCGAGATCAAAGTGGGTGGTGAAGAAGCGCGGCCGTGCGAGCGCGGCGACTGCGGGCGGCTGTGGCACCGCGTGTGCGACGGGCACCGGCGTCCCCGCCTCAGCGCTCCCCGGCCTGAGCATCGGCTCGTAGAGCGCCAGCTGCACCTGCGCGAGCTTGAGTGTCACTCGCTGCCCAACCTTCTCCGGCACCTTGTCGGCGCGCAGCGCGAGGAGGTGCGCGACGCCCAGACCAGCGCGGAGCCCGAACTCGACGAGCGCGAGGGTGGGCGCCGCCTGGAGCGCCACCAGCTGAGAGCCCAGGTCCACCTCCACCTCCTCCGACATCCCACCGCCCGTGCGCACGCGTATGCTCACCGGGTTGGTGCGCGCGCCTCCGATGAGTGGCAGCGTACGGCCGTGCCCCCCTTGGCCTTCGCGCGGCTCGAGCCGTCCGAGCTCGCGCGCCATCGCCTCAGCACGACCGAGCGCCGCATTCGCCGGCACTGGGATCGGCGCACCGAGCCACTGCAGCCAGATCAGATCGCCGTCGGCCTCCGGCTCCAGACCGCCGCCGCCGCCGCCGCCGCCGCCGCCGCCGCCGCCGCCGCCGCCGCCGCTGCTACCGGCGATTGCTCCGACGCCTCCCGCGAGGTTCCCGTTCGAGGCGCTGCGGGTGGGCGCGCCCGCGGTGAGGGCGCTGCCGCCGCCGGTGGGCACGCTCACGGTGCCCGCCGCCGCGTACGAGGCCACGTGCGAGACGAGCGAGCCGAGCGTGACGCTGACGTCTGTGAGGCGATCGAGAGTCACTTGGACGTCCACGCTGGGCTGGTCGATCTGGAGGCAGAGGAGCGCGGGCGCGTGCTCGTCGTCGTGAGCCCAGAGGACCACCTGCGAGAGCACGACGCGCACCTGCATGCGCGTCGTCGCGCGCTGGTCGAGCAGCGACGTCTTCGACTTTGGGAGCACCGGGTTGACGGAGAGGTTGTCTACCCAGACACCGATGATGACGCGCAAGCTGTCGGGCTGTAGCCCGAGATGGATCGTGTGCTCCGAGATGTCAATCTCGAGCGTCTGCAGCGGCACCGAGGCCGCCGCAGCCTCGGCACTCGCGAGCGGCTTGCGCAGCGTGAGCATGAGCTCGGGGATCTCCTCGATGAGTGGTAGGAAGGTCTCCTCCCCCGGGAGGGCAAGTGCACCACGCGCCGCGGCTGACGTCGCGCCCTCGGCTTCTCGGAAGGCGGCCACTCTCGCCCCGAGTGCGGCGACCGCCGCCGCGTCAGCGCCGCCGTTGCCCGCGCCGCCGCTCCGGCGGCTGCTGCAGCTCGCGCGGCTCTGCCCGATCGTCTCCGCGGGCGCGCACCCGGCGCCGCCGCGGGCGAAGCGGCTTGGCTGCATCTCGTTCGAACACGCGCCGCGCACCTTGCGCGCGCACACGGTGATGATGTCGATCGGCACGGGATCATTGATCGGCACGCTGCCGACGACAGCGTCGTAGCACTCAAACTCGATCGCGCCCTCCTCGTTCGATGGCATGAGCAGTACCGCGCGCGGCACGCGGATCTTCCACGTTGGACGCGGCTTGGGGGCCGATGGCGCAGCCGCCGCCTCCGCCGCCGCCGCCGCCGCCGCCGCCGCCGCCGCCGCCGCGGCCGGTGGCGGCGGCTCGCTGATGCGCATCAGCGGCCGCAGCGGCGACTTGATGCCGCGGTCGATGAACTCGATCGCACGCATGAGTGGCAGCAGCCGGAACTCGAAGAGGACGGGCTCAACGTCGACGAGGACGTCGAGGACGTTGCGCGTCGACGCGCTCCGCTCGAGCGCGACGAGCGCCTTCGCGGGGCGCTCGCCGAGCGAGCGCACCATGTTGAACGTGCGCGCGTCCTCCCTCTGGTCAAAAGGACACACGAGCCCCTCGAGCGTTGCGCTGATCAGGAGGTGGAGTTCATTCGTCGCGCTCTGGTGGAGCCTGAGCCCAACGCCTGAGGTGCACAGCTCGACGATGGGCGACTGCGGAGCCGCGCCGCTCGCCTTCTCGTAGTTCGCGTCGAAGCGCTGCAGCTCGAGACCGTAGAGGAGACCGGGCGGCTCTAAGTTGAAGCAGAGGGTCACGAGCCCAACCTGCGCCTCGAAGGTGAGATCGAGGCCTTCCTTGAGCTGCGAGGCCGGGGGGGCGGAGCTCCGCGTGAGCACGCCACCTTCCCCGCTGCCGAGCAAACTCGAGCCGAGCCGCTTGACGGCGCGTTGCACCGAATTGGGCGGCGTCGGCGGCGGCGTCGACGGCGTCTTGACGGCGGGCGATCCGGGCGTGGAGTCCGAGACGCGTGGCAAGCCGACTCCTCTGGGCTCTGCCACCATGCGCGCCTCCGCCTCGGCATAGGCGTCGCCGAGCATCGCGTGCAGCTTGGCGGCGGCAAACGCGAGCGTGAGGAGTACCCCCGGGTTCCACTGGACGCGCACGGCACGCGAGGCGACGGCGAGCGCGAGGCGTGCGCCCGACGACTCGGCCGAGAGAACCAAGGAGCCCGTGAGCAGCGCCGGCGACTCCGCCGCAGATTCCGATTCGGCCGCCGCCGTGCGACTCGCGCTGCCCACAGCACCGTCCGCCGCACCGTCCGCCATCGCGAGCCTGAGTCCCTGTTCGAGCGGCTCCCTCGCATCGCTCTCGATGGCGAGCACTTCGCTGTGCTCCTCGGGCAGTCCGAGCCGCGCATCGACGAGCTCGAGCAGTCGGAGCGAGGCGCTCAGCTGGGCGCCCGCGTCGCCCGCGCGCAGCACAACCTCGAGCGCGTCGCATCGCACCTCGATGAGGCGTGCGAGCTCCAGCTCGCTCGGGAGATCGCGTGGGCTCGCAGAGGCGTTCGGCGGCTGCATCGGCGAGTGCAGGAGCACGCGAAGCTGCGGCAGCTGCAGCCGTGCCCGCAGGCGTGGGAGCAGCTGCCTCGAAGGCTCCCCCGCGTGGACAACTGCACCTCCAGTCGTCGGCAGCGCGGCCGCAGCGCGTGACGGCGCCGCCTCCGCTTCCATCTCGGCGATCGCCGCGCCGGCGCACGTGGCCAACCGGAGCGATTCTTGCAGAAGCTCTGGCCAGAGGCTCAGGCCGAGCGGCGGTAGAGCGCCCTCGATGGAGATCTCGGGGAGCGAGATTCGCTCGCCGCCGGGCGCGCCCGCGGCGATCACGAGCCGGAGCGCTGAGGCCGGGAGCGCAAGCGCGAGAGAGAAGTCGCACGGCTCGAGCACCACGAGCGAGGGCGAGGTGAGTCGGAGGTGTGAGGGCGCCGAGGGGATGGGCTCCTCTGGGGACACGGATGAGAGCTGGAGTGACCCGAGTAGCGCCTCCTGCTCTGCCCAGAACGCACTCACGCCCGCGTGCACCCAGAGGCCAAAGCTTGCCTCCGCTGCCTCCTCCTCCAAGGCGGGTGTGGGGGGCGGCGGCGTCAGGTGGAGGTGGAGACGCTGGAAACGTACGAGTGGGACGGAGAGCCCCGAGTGGGCGCCCATGACGCCGGCGAGGAGTACCGGCGCGTTCAAGTCGACCTGTACTGAGAGTTGTCGCAAGTTCTCGACAAGCCGCGGCTCGGGCTCGCTCGGTTTTGGCGGCTGCCCGCCGAGCTGAAGCATTGAGGGCCTCGGCAGCTTGCTTGGCGATGGCGGCCGCACCGTGCCAGACGAGCGGCTGGCGGTGGCGGTGGCGGTGGTGGCGGCGGCGGTGTCGGCGGCGGCGGCGGTGTCGGCGGCGGTGGCGGCCAGCGCGCTGAATGGCGCCGGCGCCGGCTGCTCGAGTGAGCTCACCAATCGGAGGACTCTGGCGACGAGTCCAAGCTCGACAGCCACCGTGAGCGGCTGCTGCAGATTGATCCCCACCCCAAAACTGGGCTGCGTATCACCCCTGCTATGCTCGGTATTAAAACTCAGCTGCATCGCGGGCGCAGACGCCGAGCCCCGCCTCGCTCCGACGCCGGCGGGAGCAGCGGTGGAGGAGAGGAGCGAAGTGGCGCTTCCACCATCAGAGCTCATCGAGAAGAGGTCGATCGAATCGACGCCCAGGCTCATCTGCGCCCGCGCCGATCCGTCCGCCAGTCCCGCGGCGGACGCAGAGAGCGGAGCCGCTGTGGGCGGAGGGCGCTCGAGCGATGAGCTCGCATCGGCGGTGAGCGTACCGATTGCGCAGCCGAGGCACGTCTGTGCTCCGAGGTGTAGCAGCGCACGCGCACCGTGGGCGCGCATCTGCAGCCCGCAGCGCACGTCCATCCGCTCGAGACCAGCCGCGCCGACGAGCGACGAACGGATCGAATGAGCGCCGCTGCCGCCGCCGCCGCCGCGCGCGCCCTCTTTGGCGAGGAGGGCGTCGCGCACCCTCGTGCGCACCTCTAGCAACCCCTCCAGCTCGATCTCCTCCTCGAGCTCCTCAATGCTCGGCGGCGGCGCGTTGGCATCCCTCCACTTTTGACGAAGCGCTTCCTCGTACCGCTGTACAGCCTGGAGCCGCGCACTGATCACCTGCGGCGAGCGCTCGAGGCGCTCGAGGGCGAGGTCGCGAGCGACGGCGCGGCAGGCGTACCGCCACCAGCCGAGGCCGCCGGGGGGCGCCCCATTCGAAGGCAGGATCGGCGCGCGCGGCCGCAGATCGCGATAACGCTCAAAGTGATCACAGTGGACGAGGCGGCTCACGGCGAGCAGCGCCATCGAGAGTTGCTCGGGACGGAGATCGAGGTGGATCTGGTGGAGCTCGGCGGTGGCATTGAGGCGTAGCCGCGGTCTGTCGCCGCCGCCGGCCGTCGAGCTCGCCGGCGCGCCATCGCCACCCTCGCCAGCATCGCCACCGTCGGATGCGTCACCGGCGGACCGTGGCGGCCACCAGAGCTCGACAACTGTCTCTGCTTTGAACGTGAGCGGACGGAGGACCCAGAGAGGTTCGGCGGTGGGCAACGGCCGCCACCTCACCCCCGTGACTAGCTCGAGCTCCACGATGCACTCCTGTTCGTGCGACAGCCGGCGCGGCGCGCCACCCCAGCCAAACCAGCCGCCAAAATAAGATCCAAAGAGTCCGCTCAGAAGCCGCCAGAGGCCGCCGCCGCGGGCGCGCTCGCGGCGGCAACGGATGTGGAGGGCGTCGAGCCGGAGCTCGGCCGCTGCGCCCCCGCTCTCCTCCTCGTACCGCACGCACACGTTGCTCAGCGAGAGCTGCAGCGAGCGGAGGAATGTGTCGATCAGCGCCTGCTGCTGCGCGCCGTTGAGCGGCGGCGGCGCAGGATCGATGGCGCGGCGCTCGGCGTCGGCGGCGCTCTTGGCTGCGGTCACGTCCGCCTGGAGCCGCCGCTGCCTTCGCCGCTGCAGCACCTCCTCCCGAAGCCCGGGCACGTGCGCAGCCTCTGTGTGAGGCTGGAGCACGAGTGTCACGCCGTCGCACCGGACGACGACTGCCCTGTGGCCGTCGGAGACGACGGTGGCGCCATCGGGTGCGGCGGTGGTGCCATCATCCGTGCTCCATGGCAGCATCAGCTCCAGCTGCTTGACGTGCGCGGAGACGACCACCAACGGCAGGTCGAGGCCCGCCACCACGTCGGTACGCAGCGACAGGTCATTGAGCTGCAGCCGACCGTCGGTGAAGGTGAGGTCGTGGGCGCCCGAGGTGTACTCGGCGAGCAACGTCTTCAGGTGACGATTGATCAGCCAGCCGATCAGCGACTCGAGCATCGCGCTCGCTCGACCGCGAGCGCGGCCGGGTCGAGGGGAGCTGGAGGCCTCCCCGAAAATGCGGCCGCCCTTTTTTTTATGGAGCGAAAAATAGGGACACTTGACTCAACCCCTTGTTCAGTCCGTCTTGTTCCTTCCTGCTGGGGGGTTCAGAGGCATGGACGTGGAGGCGGGTGGCGACCCTTCGGCGGCAACGTTCACCTTCCACAACGAGGACCACACCATTGGCAACACGTCGCGCAGCACTATGCATCTCCGCAACAGCCTCCACTTGAGAGTCGGAGACCCGCAGAGAGAGAGGGCTCTGTGGCCCAACAGAGCCCCGAGGCGGGGCATGCATGTCCCGTGCGCTTCGGCGCACAAGAGGGCCTCAGCCTCGTGATGAGACACACACACACATGTCAAACCCTCGCTACACGCCTCAACGCGTTTCTCAAACACAAACTCTGTATGTGCACTCAGGTTGCGCTACATGCTGAACAAGAATCCGGAAGTCTCCTTTGTGGGCTACTCTGTGCCGCACCCCTCGGAGCCCAAGATGAATCTGAGGGTGCAGACGGTGGGACCCCCCGCAACCGAAGTGCTCCATACCGCGCTCGGCAATATCTATGAGATCAGTGCGCGCCACGGGTCTTCCACACGCGAGCGGCAAAAACCTCAGAGGGGAAATCGAGCGGCAAAATTGATACACAAAGTGCGACTCAACTGGCAGCCATGAGGGCTCATCATGGGAATGTGCACATGTGTGTGGATACCCTTCACCCCGAATCTCCTTTTCCCCGCGCAGGTGCGCATGTGCTTGAGATGTTTGATCAGGCCGTCGCCAAGTATAAAAAAGAGAACCCCACGCCGCCGGGTGGCCCCGCTGGGGCATGAACAGCACGGGTGCACATCTGGCGTGCAAGCCAGAGCCCCAGGTTGCGACGAGCTGTAGTTGCCAAGTGCAGGACGTCAGTCGAGGATCAGGCAGTAGGACAGTGGAGTGTGACACCACCTGTAGTAGTCGTAGCTGAGAAGTCAGAATATAAAAGTGACTATGTACTAGAGAAATAACAAGGTGTCGCTCGCACCGGCCGAGAGAGCCCGAGCAGCGCTGGCGCCCGGGCGAGCGTGGTGCTCGAGGGCGCGATGCCCGATAGCGCCTACGCGCTCCTAGGGCTCCGTCAGAGCGCGACCAAGAAGGAGATCAAGGAGGCCTATCGCGCACTCGGTGCGCGCATGCGAGCCCTGTAAGACAGCATGGCGTGTGCGCCAGTGACACCCTCTCACGCCACAGCGACCCCGTGTGTGCCCTCGCAGCGAAAGCGCAGCATCCCGACGTGAACGCTGCTCCTGGAGCCGCCGACGCCTTCAAGCGCCTCACCGCAGCCTACACGCAAGCACTTCTCGACAACCGGCAGCGTGATGGTCAGGCGGAGCGTCACGCGCACCGTAGCGCTTCGAGCAGTGGCGGGAGGAGCTGGTACCGAGGGGCGGCGGGGTCGAATGGGTCGGAGTGGTCACGTCCAGGGGGCGCCGTCGACCCGCGGCTCTTCAATACGCGCCAGTGGGAGGCCCATCACTATGGAATGCATGGAGCTGCTAGTCATGTAACGGACCGGTATACTTGGCAGTCGCAGTATGCGAGTAAGCTCTACAGGCAGCATCGAGGTGGGCGGAGGGCTGCTGCGGAGTCGGCGCATTCCGCTGCGAGCACCGCCGCCGCCCACTCCAAACCCAGCAGCTTGAGTGCACTGCTCTGCTCGGTTGCGCTCGCTGGATTCGTCTGGACGTGCGTCTATCAGACAAACGTTCCGAGATGGCGTGAGGGGGAGATGGGGTCGGGACGCCCGGCGCCGCGGGTGAGTACGAGAAGGGCCGGCGGCTGAGGCGGAGCTCTGCTTGATGATGGCATGTGCCCGCCGGCGCTGTGTTCAGTACGTAGTGTGTAGAGTACTTGTGTCACGGTATTGAGTATTGACGCTTTGGCTTTGGAGGCCAGAGAAAAAAGCAACGAGGGGGTTTAAATCTCGGTAATCGCGATGTTTTTTTCTTCAATTGTCGATCTCCAAGGTCCGTGTAGTTGTTCGGTCTGCCTATGGTGCGCCCTACCCCTCGCGTCCCGGGTGGCGACACGCCGAAGACGAGCCTGCCGGGGGCGCAGATGATGCGCAAGGTGTCGGTGAGCGCGGCCGCTGGCGTTGCCGCACTCCTCGGCTCGGGATCGATGCCCGATGCCATGGCTGTACCGTACGCGAACGCGCCTGCGCTCGAGAGGCCCGCGCTGCAGCAGCCGCAGCTTCCGGTGTCGACCTCGCTGCTCGCCGAGACGGCGGTGGGCGAGCTGAGCAAAGAGGAGCAGGCCATCGTCAACCAACTCAAACTCCAACTCCAAAAGGAAGCCGCCGAAGAGAAGCGGCTCACCGCACTCGCTGAGCGTAAGGCGGAAGAGTATCGGAGGGCGGAGCAGAGGGCTGTGGTAGAGGCTGAGAAGCGGCAGGCGGCGGAAGAGAAGCGGCTCAACCAGCTCGCCGAGCGCAAGGCTCAGGAGATGCGCAAGGCCGAGGCTAAGGCCACCGCGGATGAGCTTGCAGCCACGAAGGCGGCTTCGAAGCGTGCGGCGGCTAAGCCGGCTCTCCAACAGCGCGCGGAGAAGACTGGTGTTGAGAACTCAGGTTCGACATCAACTCCCCCCCCCTCTCTCTCCTGCCCTCACCCTGCCCCCACCCTACCCGCCAACCCGCCACCCCCTACCCCCGAACCCGCCACCCATACCCCTGAA
>MDSY01038664.1_pt1 | contig 11016 bp, 4 predicted proteins | sample 811131 | NCBI WGS metagenome assembly MDSY01 (sample SAMN05326643, study PRJNA326480) | marine metagenome | isolation source: seawater | place: Atlantic Ocean: South West | collected 2010
ATCTATTTAAATAGTATTTAGCTATTTTTCTTAATTTTACAATAAATATTTTCAATGATTATCAAAACAGCTTTTCAAGTTCCAGGTAGAACAGAACAATCTCGTTATGAAAAAATTCATAATAAAGTTTTTAATACGGCTGAAACTGGTTCAAAAGCCGTTGCTAAAGAAATTGCAGAATTAATTAGGGCTTCAAAAAATAATAAAATTGTTTTGGGGCTTGCGACTGGATCATCTCCTATAAGTCTTTATAAGGAATTAGTTCGGCTTCACAAAGATGAATCACTTTCTTTCAAAAACGTGATTACTTTTAACTTAGATGAATATTACAATATTAAAAAAGAAAACTCCCAAAGCTATCATTCTTTCATGCATCAATATTTATTTGATCATATTGACATAGATAAAAAAAATATATTTATTCCAAATGGAGATATAGATGAAAAGAATGTTGAAAATTTTTGTTTGGATTATGAAAAAAAAATTCAGTCTTATGGTGGTATTGATTTTCAAATTTTAGGCATTGGACGTACTTCACACATAGGATTTAACGAACCTGGATCACACGAGAATTCAGCAACAAGACTTATAAGTTTGGATCCTATAACAAGAGAAGATGCGGCTTCAGATTTTGGAGGCCTTGGTTTAGTTCCCAACAAGGCAATTACAATGGGTATTAGCACTATAATGCAAGCAAAAAGAATAGTCCTTTTAGCTTGGGGACACAAAAAATCAAAAGTAATTCAGCACTCCATAGAACAAGAAATAGAAAGCAACTATCCAGCAACTTTTTTACAAAATCATAAAAACTGTACTTTCGTTATTGATGCCGAGGCAAGTGCAGAGTTAACTAAATTTAAAACTCCTTGGCTTGTTAAAGATTGTGATTGGACTGATTCCTTAAAGAAAAAAGCTATTACATGGTTAAGTAAAAAGGTTTCCAAGCCTATACTTAAATTGACTACTCGAGATTATAATGAGATGGGATTGTCAAGCCTATTAGCAATCTCAGAGGGATCTGCATATGATCTTAACATATGGATGTTTAACCAATTACAACATACTATCACTGGTTGGCCTGGAGGAAAACCAAATTCTGATGATTCAAAAAGACCTGAAAGAGCAAAACCTTCCAAGAAAAGAGTTCTTATTTTTAGTCCACACCCAGACGATGATGTAATTTCAATGGGTGGAACTTTTGCAAGATTAATTGAACAGAATCATGAAGTTCATGTTGCTTATCAAACCTCTGGAAACATTGCAGTAAGTGACGATGAGGTTATAAAGTATATAGAAGTTTCAGAGAGCTTTATTACTAACAAAGAAATACTGGAAAATTTATCCTCACTTAGAACTAATTTGTCAAAATCATCCCTAGACCACTCTGAAAAATATGGGTTAGATATTAAAGGAGCTATAAGAAAAAGTGAATGTTTAGCTGCTGGAAGGTTTCTTAAATTATCAGAAAATAATTTGCACTTTATGAACTTGCCTTTTTATGAGACGGGTAAAATAATTAAGAATGAACCAACAAAAGTAGATATTGACCATACGGTTAAACTCATTAAAGAGGTCAAGCCACATCAAATTTTTGCAGCTGGTGATTTGGCTGATCCTCACGGGACTCACAGGATTTGCTTAGATATAATATTTAATTCTCTTAAAACTTTAAAAACAGAATCCTATATGAAAGATTGCTGGGTTTGGCTTTACAGAGGAGCATGGCAAGAATGGAATATTGAAGATATAGAAATGGCTGTACCCCTTAGCCCAGGTCAAGTATTACAAAAAAGAAATGCAATACTCTTTCATCAATCTCAAAAAGACAAAGTAATGTTTCAAGGTGAGGATAATCGTGAATTTTGGTTAAGAGCTGAGGAAAGAAATCAAAAAACAGCTAAAAGTTTTAATAAATTAGGTTTTGCTGAATATCAAGCTATTGAGGCTTTTAAAAGATATCATTTTTAATTTCTTTTCATTTTTTTACAAAGTGTAATGTTTTATTATTGTTTTGAGTTACTAAAAGTGATTTCTCTTTATTAATCTCAATAAATTCGATAGATCTTCCGTAGAAAGGGATGTTAAATCCACTGATTTTTTTTGGTATTATATTAAATTTAAAATCTTTTCCAAAACTAACAACCGCTCCTTGAAAAGAGTTTTTTGGTCCAGTAAAAACCTCATGAGCATTATCATTTCCAACAAAATAAATTTCTTTAATTCCATCATTGTTCATATCAATAACTTTTGAATCAAATACAGGAGAAAATTGAACTTCAATAGGAAGTTCGTGGGGAATGAACTTTCCATCTCTATTTTCATACACAGTTGAAGAGTAATTATGAACCTTTAAAGTTTTTGCAATCTGTGCCTCCTTTTCATCAAGAATTTTATTCATTGGTGCCTTTGCATATAATCTATAATTTTTAAATTCACTTTTCTTTTTTTGAATTTGATTTAAAAAATTATTTCTCAAATGAATAGGAAAATAATCCCCCTCACAGAAATGAAAGATTAATGGTTCTGGTCTTCCGTTCCCGTTAAAATCTCCATATTTCATTATCAAGGGTTTTTTATTTGAAATATTATATGGAGTATTTTTTCCATGATTTCCAGCTATTAAATCTAAATCACCATCTCCGTCTAAATCATTTGTTTCAAGGCTATTCCAAAATCCGTTATTTAATTTTGGAAAGTATGAGGTGTCATATTTAAATCCATCATTATTAGATATAAGAACATCAATTCCCATCCATTCTCCACTTAGAATAATATCTGTTTTTTTGTCATTATTTAAATCTAATATCTCAGCGTCAGTAATCATTCCCAAAAATCCTTTTTTGGGAAGATTATCTTCTGTTACATCATGTAATGTTCCTTTTTTGTTTTCTAATAAATATGTTTTAGGAGATTCAGGATAACTGTTAGGCCTTACTCTTGATGTAACCAATAAATCTAAATCTTGATCATCATCAAAATCAAAAGGAATAACTTTTGAAGTAACTTCATAAAAGGAAGGAAGTAATTCACTTATCTCAAAGTTTCCTTTTCCATCATTAACTGCGATTACATCCAAAAGTGAGATTGAATCTTTTGATCCATTATGCCCATAACCTAAATAAAGGTCTAAATCTTTATCGTTATCTATGTCAAAAAGACCCAGAGCAGTTAATTCTTTATCCATTGAATCAATTGATAGTTCCTTTTTGATAAATCCATCTTGGGTTTGAAAAAAGATTTCTCCTTTTTGTCCCATAGCTCCGCCTATAATAAGATCTTGGAGTGAATCTCCATTAATGTCTCCTACAATACTTGCTGGACCCTCATTAGTATATACTCTTTGTTGTAATTCATAATTAAAGAAATCATAGCTTTTATTTTCTTTGTGTGTAAACTCCAAAATTGAGTCTAATGATTGTTTTAAGTAACTATTTTTTTGTTTTACTATATTGGATGTGGAAAATTTAATCTGAGAGCTGTAATCTATCTTTAATTCCTGATTTATAGCAATATCCTTAATAGTTGAGTATTGTTTATTATCCCATTTTATAATTAACGAATCTATTTTTTCAATATCCTTCAATCCAAAATGAATCTTAGGGCTCAGACTTGATAAATACCCTCTATGAGGGTTTAAATTTCCACTTTGTGAGAGTGAGTCATTATAATGAATGGTAATTTTACTATGAAGAGCTTGTATATTGTTTTTTGGACCCTTAACTGATATCGAAAGATATGAAGAAGTTTTATTTAATTCATTTTTATAAACAAAAGCATTATCGTTTAAATTATTTACAATAATATCAAGGTCTCCATCATTATCAAGATCTCCAGTTGCCTGACCATATGAATATGAGGGTTTATACATCCCCCAGCTTTTGGTTGTATCCATAAAGTCATATTTTCCGGAATTTAAAAACATTACATTAGGAATCTTTACTCTTGGAATAAGATCAAGAAAGTCTTGAGTAGTGGCTAATATACTTTGATAACTCTGCCTGTAATTTATGAAGTCCATATCCGTTAAATCTCTTGGAAAACCGTTTGTAATGTGTAAATCTTTTTTCCCATCGTTATCAAAATCTGCAAAAATTGGGGACCAACTCCAATCTGTATTATGAACTTTACTGAGCTGACTAATTTCGTTGTAATCATTTTGATCATTTACATAAAGACAATTTCTCATATACTGAGGTTTTTCTTTATATAGATCTAATAAGTCATAAAAAAGAAAATTACTTTTAGAAAACATCAACTTTGTTCTGCTAAGAGTTCTAGGGAGCATATCTAGCGTTATCAAGTCATCTGTGCCATTATTATCGAAATCTGCAACGTCAACTCCCATTGAACTAAAACTCTGGTGTTTAAAATACGAGACAATGTCTTCTTTAAAAGTTCCATTTTTCAAATTAATATAAGCTGAGCTACTAGAAGCAAAATCATTAGATACAAATATATCTAACCATCCATCATCATTAATATCAAAAATATTAGCTGAAAGTGAGTATCCATCGTTTAAAACTCCTGATGCTTCAGTTACATTTTTAAAAAATTCGCCGTCAATATTCTCATACAGTATGTTTATATTATCCTCAATAATGTTTTTAGAGTTATTTCTTTTACTTAAAATATCTCCTCTATTTGTAAAGAAGTTATTTATTAGATAAACATCATTATCCCCATCCTGATCATAATCAAAGAAATAACTGTTAATAGTGTATCCATCATGGTCTAATCCATAATCACTCGCTTTATTTAAAAAAATCGGAATATTGTCTTTATCTATACCTTGATTAACTAGGAGTATGTTTTTTCTTTTTTTTGGATCTCCTTTACCAGAAACTGAAATATACATATCTGGCCATTGATCATTATTTATATCAATAACGGAAACTCCCATACTCCAAAATCCATTGCATTCAGATTTAGATATGGATGAAACATCTTTAAAAACAAAGTCTCCTTGATTTAAATAAAGTCTATTACTTACAACATTTCCTGTAAAGTACACATCTTCTTTACCATCTCTGTTAAAGTCAGCAATTGCTACTCCACCTCCGTTATAAATGTATTCATAGTTCAAAATATTTAAACTATCAGATTCGATTACTTGATTATTAAATAGAATATTTGTTTGCTTCTCGGAAACTAAAACCATTTGATTATTGTTTTGACACGAGATAACTAAAAATATTAGTAACAGTAAAATAGGAGATAATCTATTTGTCATAAATAGTATTAAATATTTTAATTTTTAATTCTTCAAATTAACAAAAAAAAAAGCTCCTAAACCTAGGAGCTCTTTTTTTAATTAACTTAAAAATATATTACAAAAATCTAGTTGTGATCTGGATTTTGTTGTAATGCATTACCACTTAAATCAATTGCACTTAATGGAATTGGATAAGCAGTATGTTTCGCTTGAAAAACAGCGTTTTTACTACCAAAAGATGTAATGGTTCTACCTTCATTAGTAATATATTTAGCCATATGAGCCGGCATACCACCGTATCTTACTAGATCAAAGTAACGATGACCTTCCATTGCTAATTCTAATCTTCTTTCAAAACGAACAGCTAAACGAGCAACTGAAGCATCCGTCCATGTAGCATTATACTGCTTAGTAACAGCGTTAGTTACTCCTGCTACTGCAGGCATTGATTCAGCTCTTGCTCTAATTAAATTAACGTATGTTCTAGCTTTTTCAAGATTACCTGTTTCAACTGCAGCTTCAGCAGCCATTAAAACAACATCAGCATAACGCATTATGTGATAATTGATACCAGATAAGTTTTGACCCCATCCACCAGCACCATGGTTGGCTGTATCATCAGCTTGATAAATATTCTTCTTAGGTAAATATGGTCCTGAAATATCAGAAGTATTGGCTCTAATCCATCCTTTACCTGCATGTGCTCCATATCCATTATAGTCAACACCTCTTCTACCAATTGTGTAATCTAATCTTTTATCAACGTTAACTGTAGGAAGTGCATAAGTTAGATCCTCAGCAGCAACATTATAGTCGTGATTCATAACGTCATTAGCTGCGTCTTGGAAAGAAGTTAACAGTGGTAAACCATCTGCGTCAGTTCTAAATGCATCAACTAAATCTTGAGTTGGCTGATAAAAACCACAGCACCATCCAAATGCAGCAGGGTAATTTAATGCCCCTGTAGCGTTACCTTGTTTAACTTGACCATCATCAGCTGAATATTGAATAGCAAACATTGCTTCATTAATATTTTCAGTTGAAGATCTAAAGTTATCATTAATATTAGCATGCAAAGAATATTCTCCAGAAGCAACAACTGCATCTAGGTGAACAAGAGCATTTGTGTAATCTTTTGCATAAAGAAAAACTTTACCTAAATAAGCTTGCGCCGTACGCTGAAGTGGTCTTCCCGCTTGAGAATAAGCTGCTGAACGAGCAGCAGGCAAATCAGCATGAGCAAGTAAAAATTCAGCTGCAATTAATTCATACGTTAAAGCAGTAGCTGCATCTACGTTTGAAAGATTAAATTCATTAGCTTTCGCTGTTTCAGGTGTAATATTTGGAACATATTTGAAATGTCTCATAAGCTCAAAGTTATAATGAGCTCTTAAAAAATGAGCTTGGGCTTTTTCAACTGTAAATGCAGTAGGATCATCACTGTCTGCAATTAGATTGATAACTGCATTTGCACGGTTAACACCAGCAAATAATACTTCCCAGCGAGCCATGAAATATCCGTTACCTGTTTGCCAGTTGTATAATTCAAGTTCATAAAGGTCAGGCTGATCTCCATCAGTACTTCCTTTGTGTGCGTCATCGGATGCAACATCTGCAACCCAATTATCAGCACTTCTTCCCCATCCATTTCCAATACCACCGTTTCTTACTCCATCTAAAACTGAGTATGCTCCGGTTAGTAATAAATCAACTCCCGTTGGATTTGCCAACTGAGAATCATTTAAAGATCCGATTGGGTCAACGTTAGTAAACTCATCTGAGCAACTAACTGATATGCCTACTAAGGCTATTAATACTAAATATATTTTTTTCATTTTTATTTTTTAAAAGTTTAAATTAAGTCCTAAAGAAACAATTTGTGGAGCAGGATAACTTCCGCCATCAACTCCGATAGTTAAGGCTCCTGATCTTGCAACCTCAGGATCCATACCACTATAATCTGTTATTGTAAATAAGTTTGTTGCAGAAACATATACTCTCAACCTGTCAATTGAACCAAGTCCGGTAGCAGCAAGATCTTGTGTTGCAAAATTATAACCCAATTGCAATGTTTTCAATCTTATAAATGAACCGTCTTCAACAAAGAAATCATTCGGTGCTGTTTCTCCATTTTTAACCCCCATTGATAATGCTGGCTGACTTGTATTTGTGTTTGTTGGAGTCCAAGAATCAAGAACATCCGCACTTCTTCCACCGTGAACAAATGTTGGGAAGTGACTAAATATTTTAGCCCAGTTATAAATATCATTACCTTGAGATCCATTAAAGAAAACAGATGCGTCCCAGTTTCCATAGGCAATACTAGTGTTAAATCCAAAAGTAAAGTCTGGATGTGGACTTCCAATTACAGATCTATCTCCATCATTTACTTGACCATCACCATTGGCATCAATAAAGTTTATACGCCCGTTTGCATCTAGTCCATCAGAAGGCTTTCCGTAGAAGTGAGAAATTGGCTCACCTACAGCAGTTCTAGTCATTGCTCCTTCTCTGAAGTTATCTCCAAATGTAGCAGCATCTCCAACCAATGAAAGTACTTCATTTTTGTATGATGAAACATTTAAATCAAAATTGTATGATAAACCAGAGTCTGTTTGACTACCATAAGCAATTTGAAAATCAACTCCTGTGTTTTGAACCTCACCTTTATTTACAAAAGGAGCACCTGCGTCAATTGCAGTTGAACTAATCAATGAGTTATCTCTAACTATTAAATCTACAGTGTTAAGTGTAAAGTATTCGATACTTCCTGATAGTTTTCTATCCATCATAGAGAAATCAACACCGAAATTTGTAGAAATTGATGTTTCCCAAGTTAATAGAGGATTTCCAACACTTGAAAGTGCAGCTCCCGTATTAACCTGGCCTCTATCTCCAGTAAAGGAGTAAAAAGCAGTATTATCATTCAAAGCAGAAATATTTACATCTGGATTAGAAGCAGGTAAACTTTGATTTCCTATTTCACCATAAGATGCTCTTAACTTTAAAGAGTTTATAAAGCTACTAGTAAAGAAACTTTCTTTATCAATTACCCAACCAATACTGGCAGATGGAAAAATATCATCAGCATACTCTTCTGCAAATCTTGAACTTTTATCACTTCGAAGAGTTCCAGCAAATAAGTATTTACGATCATATGAGTAAGTCGCACTTAAAAAGGAACCTGCTAAAGTACTTGAGCTTTCACTTGCATAATTAACGTTAGGTGTTCCTGTACCAGTTGATAAAAGAACAAATGATGGGCTATCAAATAAAAATTGATTTCTAGAGATTGATTGTCCCTTAAAATAACTTTTAACCCCTTCATATCCTGCAAATGCGTCAATAGCATGTTTGCCAATAGTTTTGTTGTAGTTAAGAAGTGTTGTCCAGTTCCATTCATGTTGATTAAATGATTGCTCTTCCAATGTTCCTCCTGAATCTGTTTCAGCCTCTGGAGTATAATCTCCAAAATTTCTACTCATAAATGTTCTAAACTGACCATTAAATGATGTTTTTACTTTAAAATTACTAGCAATATCAAACTCTGCGTATACTCCTCCAATAGCTCTTACAGATTTCGCATAGTCATCTGAAGATCTTTTGAGTGTTGCATATGGACTGGTTGCATTACCTAGGTTATTCGAAGTAACATAAATACCACCGTAAGTTCCATCAGTTGCAGTTAGAGGGATTAAAGGAGACATTCTGAATGCTTCTTGTGTGAAAGCACCAGGATTATTTTCAACATCAGCTGTAACTGAAAGAGTTTGCCCTATTCTAAACTTATCTGAAACAATGTAATCAGAGTTAAGTCTAAGACCATATCTTTCATATCCAGTCTCGATGATAATTCCGTCTCTTTTTAAGTGATTTACAGAAAATAAGAAATTTCCGTGTTCGTCACCATCAGCAACAGACATATTCATATTTGAAACAGGTGCTGCATCAAAAATAGCTCCCATCCAGTCAGTTCCGTTAGGGTTGACATTCAAAGTTTTACCTTTAGTATTTCCTTGAATAGTCGAAGGAACAACTGCAGTGGCTCCATTACCATACTGAACATGGTCTGGTGCTTGTCCGTCATTCGCAAAACTCTGCCATATCATATCACCATGTTGTTGAGCTGATAATAAAGTAGGAAGATTTGATGCATTTTGGATACCATATGATAAATCAACAGAGACTGTAAGTTCTTCAGCTCGAACTCCAGTTTTTGTTGTAATAAGTATTACACCATTTGATGCTCTAGCTCCGTATATCGCAGCAGCTGCATCTTTAAGAACACTTATACTTTTAATATCATTTGGATTTATACTATTAAGAACGAATGCGTCAGTAGTTTGAACGCCATCAATAACATATAATGGGTCATTGTTGTTTGGGGTACCATAACCTCTAATTCGAACAACTGGAGCAGCTCCAGGCTGACCAGTATTCACAACAGTAACTCCTGCAACTCTACCTTGAAGTACTTCAGCAGCATTTGATACTGGAACTTTCAAAGCCTCAACAACATCAACTGTTGCCACAGAACCTGTTACACTTCCCTTTGCTTGTGAACTATATCCAGTAACAATAATTTCCTCTAGCTCCATATCGGCAGCAAGAGTAATATTTATCTGATCTTCACTTCCAACAGTTATTTCCTGAGTAGCAAATCCCACAAAGGATACTACTAATACATCTCCTGATGAAGCGTTAATGGAGTAATTACCGTCAAAATCTGTGCTGGTTCCAACGTCTGAACCTTTTACTACGATCGTTGCTCCTGGCAAAGGACCGTCTTCGCTATCAACAGTACCGTTGACAGTTTGACCATACATACCTGCACTTAAAAGCAAAGCCATAAGTGTAAATATTGAAGTCTTGAAATTGTTTTTCATTCTTTCGTTTTTTAAATTTGATTAATTGATTTGATTAATTCTTGATTAACAATAATACGCTAATTTTTTAAATTATATTTCTCAAGTGGCAACATATAATTATATTTACTACGAAAACGATTTCGAATTGCGAATTAAATAAATATTATTATGTAATTTTATAAATCTTGCAAAATGCAACTATCTAATGAAAAAGATAACTTTAAATGAAATTGCAAAAAAATTAAAAATATCTATAACCACAGTTTCTAAGGCGTTAAACGGATATTCAGATGTTAGCCTGTCAACAAAACAAAAAGTTTTAGAACTCTCCAGAAAGTTAAATTTTATTCCCAACAGACAAGCAGCATATTTAAGAACAAATAAAACGAAAATAATTGGAGTCATTATTCCTGTTATTGGAAACTCCTTTTTTGACGATATTTTAAATGGGATTTTAACTTCAGCTGAAAAATATGGCTATTTGATTATTTTATTAAAATCAGATGAATCATATGAAAATGAAAAAAGATTGGTCGAACAGCTTTTACAACAAAATGTTGATGGAATATTTATTTCATTGGCCAAAGACACATATAACCTTGAGCACTTGGAAAAAGTAAAAAGTTCCAAAATAGTTTTGATTCAATTTGATAAAATCAGTAAACTTATGGATTCGTCAAAAGTAGTTATTGACGATTTTAACTCAGCTTATAAAGCCACTGAACATCTAATTAAAAATGGATGCAAAAAAATAGTTCATTTTAGAGGACCTCTTCTGCCTCAGGCATCGATTGATCGCTTTCTAGGATATAGAAAATCTCTAGAAGACAATAAAATTAAATTTGATCCAAATAAAGTTATACTTTTTGACGATATGAACGATAAAGAAGGATATCGATTAATGAATGACTTTATTTCAAAAAAAATTAAATTTGA